>RCNI01000312.1_pt1 | contig 31507 bp, 29 predicted proteins | sample 2041151 | NCBI WGS metagenome assembly RCNI01 (sample SAMN09708214, study PRJNA481090) | feces metagenome | isolation source: feces | place: Antarctica: Albino Rookery
TAGTTTTTAACATACATTAATTATACCAAAAAATCGCTGATGTCATAAGACTTCAGCGGTTTTTTTATGGGGAGTTTTTTTACAGCCCCTTCATTATATCATCAGTCATTTTATCTAACTATAAAATGCTAATATCTCTGCTTAATTTTTCTTAAAAACAATTTTTCCGTTTACCATTGTCATTAACACATCCACATTATGAATCTGCTCTGCAGGAATTTCCAATAAGTTCTCGTCTAAAACAACCAGATCAGCATATTTTCCTACACTTAGTGTACCTCTGACATTTTCTGAAAAAGATGCATAAGCGCCCTCATAAGTGAACATTTTGATTGCTTCCTGAATAGTTACTGCATTTTCTTTATACCATGACTTTCCTGTATCCGGATTTGTTCTGGTAACTGCATATTCCAAATTCGGTAAAATGTCAAAAGGTTCTACAGAGCAATCTGAGCCACCGCTTTGATGTACTCCCAGGTCACAGAATCTTCTCCAGTTATAGCTTTGCTTTGCGATTTCTTCACCTACACAATCATCCACAATGTTCATATCGCTCTTTAAAAAAATCGGCTGAACATAAGCTAAAACATTTTGTTTCTTAAATCTGTCCTGAAGTTCTTTATCCATAATCTGACAATGTACTATTCCATGTCTGCGGTCTACCCTTGGATTTTCTTTTTGAATGCGGTCATACATGTTTATTGTTTGCTCCAGTGCCGCATCACCAATACAGTGTGTAGCAATCTGCATTCCTGCATCATGAGCACGTTTCATTAACATGTACATCTTTTCATCAGTCATATTTGAAGCTCCACATGTTTCAGGATCATTCATATAGGGTTTCCTCATCCATGCAGTATGAGCACCTAATGAACCATCCGCCATAAGTTTTAGTGGCCCTATCTTATATAAACCATATTCATCACCTGTGCAATTGCCATTTGATAAGAACTCGTCTAAAGTTTCTTCCTCTCTTAGAGAACATTGCTGATAGATTCTAATCGGAAGTTGATCTGTTGATGCTAAAAATTTATATAGCTTCATCATGCCTTTTCCAGCATCTTCAAGGTTCATGATGAAATCATCCGTCTGAATTTCTGTGATACCCTTCGATGCTGCATAATTTGCACAATTAATTATCATTCTCTGAAGTTCTTCAAAAGTTGGTTCAGGCTGTGCATTCAGATAAAGTCCCTGTGTTGTTTCCAGTAAAAATCCATTTGGTGTACCATCTTCATAAAATCCGAGTTCGTATTTCGTTTCCGATTCCACTTCATGTAAGAGGCCTAAAACTTCAAGCCCTTTAGTATTACATACACTCACATGACCACAAGCACGTCTCATAACAATTGGATATTCCTCTGATATTTTATCTAAGTCTTTTCTTGTAGGGATTACTTTATTTTCCCAGTAATCTTGATTAAATCCTGTTGCAAATACCCATTTGCTAGTATCATTTAGTTCTTTTATTTTTTCTATACATTTTTCAGACGCTTCTTCAAAGCTTTTTACAGATGTCAAGTCAACTAAGTCTGCCTGCTGTGCTACACCTAGGAAATGCATATGTGAATCTATAAATCCCGGCAGTACAAACTTCCCTTCCAAATTGATTAAATTTGTTTCTTCACTTTTTAACTGTAAAATTTCTTCGTCACTGCCTAAAGCAATAATGACACCATTTTTAATTGCCATTGCACTACAGTTTTGATAAGCTTCATCTAAAGTGTAGAAAACACCATTATAAAGAATCGTTTCCATTGTTAGTTTCTTCCTCCACAAAGTATTGTCTTGGCACATTTTTATATACAATTTCACCAACAATCATTGCAATAATACTTGGAATTAACCATGCAAAACCTGCTGAGCCAAGTGGGATAAGTGATACAAAACTGCGAAGTAATGTGAATCCCGGGCATACCAATAAAATTGCGTCAAATGCACCAAAGATTAGAGCTACAAGTGTACCATATTTAAACGCACCGTCATTTGGTAATAAATGATCGATTAATCCAAGGAAAGTTAAAACAATAATCAGTGGATATCCTGCCATCATTATCGGCATAAATATACTGATGATTTTTGTTAATCCTAAAGTAGCAATAATCGGGCAGACAACACAAACGATTAAAAGTACCTGCTTATAGGTAACTTTATTTTTGAATAAGTTGCTAAAGAAGCTTGCAATTGCAGTCGCAATTGTGATTGCAGTTGTTAAACATGCTAAAGCAATAACTACAGCCATACAAGTCTGACCTATTCTTCCTAAAATTAAATCTACAAGTCCTACCAGAAGAGGTCCCTGCTGTGTATCTGCAGGGAAAATTGAACTGCCTGTTGCACCAATATAAGTTAGTGCTCCGTAAATAGTTCCCATTACAATAACACAGACTACACTGGTCATATAAAGTACTTTCTTTTCATCAGAACGGCTGTATCCTTTTTTCTTACAGCATACATGAAAATATTTGCACTCATTAAAGCAATTGACAAGTCTCCAATCGGAGAAATAATTCCTTTAATTAAAACGATAGCTAAGATAATTACAAGTACTGGAGTTAAATATTTACCTACTCTGTCAACCACAGATCCTTCATCCTTTGCCAAAAAGTATACAATAGCAAAGAATAAAATAGCACTAACCCATGCAGGAAGTGATGGGAATAAAGGCTGAAGTCCAATCTCATGAGTAATTGCTGCGGCTCTTGGTAAAATAGAACCCATTGAACCTACAATCCAGCCAATAAAACAAAATACCGTATATACGTTCGGGTGTATATGATGAGATAAAATTCTAATATCACCACCGGCATTATTTACAGACCATATACCTGTTACCGGCAAAATAACTGCTGATATTAGTAGTCCAATTGCTCCTTGAACCCAGGCCTCTCCTGAAAGCAAGCCTACTGAAGGCGGAAAAACCAGATTACCGGCTCCAAAAAACATTGCAAACAGTGCAAGCCCTGTAAACAGGGAGTCTTTAAGCATTCTTTTGTTCATTTTTTTCTCCTTATTAGTTTTGTCTTTGTGCCTATATCAAGAGCAATAATTATGCCAACTGTAAAAAGTAAAGCCGGTATTTTCTTTTAGAACAAAAGATTTATTTTTACTAATGACATTTATGCAGAAATTCTTTGCATTTGCAAGCACCTTAGCCAAATTACACCGTGAAGATTTTAACAATAATTTTTCAAATGAAATCTTTTTTTAAACGAACTAAAAACAAGATACTTGACTAAAATAAAATTCTTGTATAAACTATCAGGCAATATGGTGTATATTCCCTTTTACATGTATACTATTTTTTACAGTAAAACTACCAAGGAGTTTGAAATGATTGACAAATATATTAATCAGATTATCAGCATGAATGTACTTGCAGATTCCATATGTATCATTGACAGCAGTGGTATAATACGATATTTCAAAGTTTTCAGAGATAATTTTACAAATTTTTTTCCTATAACAGAAAGTGATGTAATAGGACAACATTTTATGAATGTTTTCCTTGGAATAGACCCGGAAAACAGTACTTTCCTAAAAGCTCTAAAAGGTGAAGCAACTTTAAATAAAATCGCTCACGAATGGGACAAGCAGGGAAATAAAACAGCATTAATGGAATGCGTACATCCCATTACTTTAGATGGTAAAATAATCGGAGCAGCATGTATTTCACGTGCCGCTACTTTAGAACACGGTATTTCCCTGGGATGCATTAATATTAAATCAAACAGATCCGAGAAAAATAATCTTTGTCTCCTCTCAGATTTTATAGGCAATTCCCCTGCAATGGTAAATCTTAAAATGCAAATTATACATTTAGCCGATTTTAATACAAATGTTCTAATATATGGAGAAACCGGTACCGGAAAAAAATGGTCGCAGAAGCAATACATAATTTCAGTATAAGAAAAAACAAAACTTTTTTCTCCCAGAACTGTGCTGCTATACCTTCTAACTTACTGGAAAGCATTTTCTTCGGAACCGAAAAAGGCGTATATACCGGTTCTATTGATCGTGCCGGTATACTCGAACAGGCAAATGGCGGAACAGTTTTCTTTGATGAAATAAATTCTTTGGACATTGCAATGCAGGCTAAACTCCTAAAAGCACTCGAAGAAAAAAAGATTCGAAGGCTAGGATCAGAGAAAAGTGTCAAAGTCGACTTCAGAGTAATTGCTGCAACTAACGAGGATCCTTTAGACTGTGTTCACACAGGTAAAATGCGTTCTGATCTCTTTTACAGATTAAGTTCTGTAATATTAGAAATACCTCCTCTCCGCAAAAGAAAAGAAGATATTCCATTGCTGGTACATCACTTTATTGAAAAATATAACCAGGAAAATAATGAAAACATTTTAGGTATTTCAAGTAATGTTAATCAGCTATTCTTTGACTATGATTGGCCTGGAAATGTAAGAGAACTTAAAAACGTTGTAGAAAGCGCATGTATTTTCTCTACAACTTCACTAATAGAAATAAACGATATTCCTGCTTATATTGTATCAAAATTAAATGTGTATGATAAGACAGAGTCACCTTCATCTCATTTCATCCCACAGCAAATCAATAATAAAAATGTTACTCTAAAAGAGGCAATGGATAATTACGAAGAAGCTTTTTTAAGAGCCCGGCTTGCAGAATGCTCAAATCATTCTCTTTTAGCAAAAAAGCTTAACATAACAAGGCAAACTTTAATTAATAAACTAAACAAATACAACTTATAGCATAAGACTGTCCATAAAATGTAACTCACATATAAAGCAACCTTTATCTTTTTTATTGCATTTTATAATCAGAACTTATTAAACAAAGGAGAGATATCCGTCAATAAAATATATTTCCGGACATCTCTCCTTGAATTTTTCTGTTAAGCTTCTTTCGTTGCAATAATATCTACACCTGTACCCGCAACATTTGCAAGCACTATATCTCCGATGTGTATTGGTGATGTTACAGTGATTTCTTTAAGTTCTCTGACACAATCAAAAATTTTTCCTTTCGGAATATCTTCTCTTGTTTTAACCGAAACTCTTGTTACTGTTCCACCTTTTACTTTTACACTTGAAGTTACAATCCTTGTTGGATTCGTAACTTCTTTTTTGGCGTAAACTTCACCTCTTTTACAGGTATTTCCTGTAACCTCTGTTACTTCTCCGTTCTCAATGGAAACCGTAAGAGGGCAACCCATTGGACAATTAATGCATATTAGTTCTACTTTTTCCATGGTCTATTCCTCCTCAATTTTAATTGTAATCGTTTTTAAATCCGGATACTGAATCAGTTTTTCCTTTTCAAGTCTTACTTCTTCCATTTCTCCCGGTGCCATAACAGGACGTTTTCTGTGCATAACTCTCTCATTATCAAAGTATACACTAATATAACAGTTCTGGAAAATCCGTCCTACACGAAAGCGCACAGTAAGCTTGTCTTCCATATATTCAGGATGAATTGTTCCAGGTACAGTATATCTTACCCCACCCTCGGCAATTAACTCAACTTTATGTGAAGCTCCTTCTCTTGCACCTTCTTTGACATATCTTGCTGCATTTTTTCCTGCAGCTGTTGCCTCTTCAGATACAAAGTCAACAAGATCATGAACATGAAGAACATTACCACAGGCAAATACACCGTTTATATTGGTTTCCAGACTTTCATTTACAATCGGACCTGATGTTACTTTGTGCATTTCAACTCCCATAGATGCAGAAAGTTCATTTTCCGGAATAAGGCCGACTGACAGAAGTAAGGTATCACAGCTGTAATCTTCCTCTGTTCCCGGAATAAGTTTTCCGTGATCATCAACAGCTGCAAGAGTTATTCCTTCCAGTCTTTCCTTGCCACGAATATCTACAACCGTATGGCTTAGTTTAAGAGGAATACCATAGTCATCAAGACACTGAACGATATTTCTTTTTAATCCTCCGGAATAAGGCATAAGTTCAGCTACAACTTTTACTTTGGCACCTTCCAGTGTCATACGTCTTGCCATAATCAGACCGATATCTCCGGAGCCTAAAATAACGACTTCTCGTCCAGGCATAAAACCTTCCATATTTACAAGCCTTTGTGCAGTTCCTGCAGAATAAATACCTGCCGGTCTGTATCCGGGAATATTCAGTGCTCCCCTTGAGCGTTCTCTACATCCCATAGCAAGAATTATCGCTTTGGCCTGTATCTCAAACAATCCGTCTTCACTGTTCATTGCAATAACAACTTTATCATTACTGATATCGATTACCATTGTATTTAATTTATACTCAATGTTTCTATCGTAAACCTGCTTTTCAAAACGGGCAGCGTATTCAGGACCTGTAAGTTCTTCTTTAAATGTATGAAGGCCGAATCCGTTGTGAATACACTGATTAAGTATGCCTCCCAGCTCCCTGTCACGTTCAAGGATAAGAATGCTTTCAATTCCGTTATCTCTTGCAGAAACAGCGGCCGCAAGACCTGCCGGTCCGCCGCCGATTATTACTATATCATATTGTTTCATCTTCAGTATTCCCCCTTATAATCTATCCTTGTTTGTTCCGACTACCATATTGGATTTTCCCCCACACTTGGTAATCTCAGTCATAGGAATACCTAATTCTCGATGAAGAATTTCCATTGTTCTCGGTGCACAGAATCCGGACTGACATCTTCCCATTCCCGCTCTTGTTCTGCGTTTTACACCATCTAAAGATCTTGCACCCAGAGGTCTTCTGATAGAATCAATAATTTCACCCTCTGTAACCATTTCACAACGACAGATGATATTGCCATATGCAGGATTCTCTTTGATTAATTCCATTCTTTCTTCTTTCGTAAGTGTTTCAGGGTCAATAATCCCTTTTCTTGTTCCTACAAAATCGGAGTTTGCTTCAAGTCCCATACTCTCACGTATAATTTCGGCAACTCTTTTTCCTATTGCCGGACAGCTCGCCAGACCCGGAGATTCAATTCCTGCACAATCAACAAATCCCGGCGCGTCTTTTACTTCTTCTATGATAAATTCGTTATTATCTTCATGCGGACGAAGACCTGCAAAGGAAGTAATTACCTGTCTTAACGGCAAATCCTTTACAGATTCACCTGCTTTTTCAATGACTCTGTCAAGGCCTTGCTTTGTTGTAGCTGTTCCCTCTTTATCTTCAATATCAATTGCAGTAGGACCGACAATCAGGTTTCCATGAACCGTCTGAGAAACCAGTACACCTTTTCCATATTCTCCCGGAAGAGTGAAAATCGTATGATTTACATGCTTTCCTGCACTTTTATCAAGGAGAAGGTAATCTCCTCTTCTTGGTACAATATGAATTTTATCTTTACTTACCATGTTATGAAATTTGTCAGCATATACACCTGCTGCATTAACAATATACTTTGTCTCATATATGCCATTATTTGTTTCAATAAGCCATCCGCTTTCAGTTCTTCTGATTTTCTCAACTTCTGTGTTAAACTGAAATTCCACGCCATTTGTATATGCATTTTCTGCCATCGCAATATTCAGATTAAATGGACATACAATTCCCGCTGTCGGTGCATAGAGAACCGCAACTGTTTCATCTGCAATATTGGGCTCCATTTCTTTTATTCTGTTTTTATCTGCAATTAACTCAAGTCCTTCAACTCCGTTAGTAATACCTCTGTTGTAGAGTGCTTCAAGCTCAGGAAGCTGTTCTTCATTAAGACACACTACAAAAGATCCGCATTGCTTAAATGGAAAATCAAGTTCCTTTGAAAGTTTCGGCATCATCTTATTACCCTCAACATTGAGCTTCGCCTTTAATGTTCCTGGCTCTGCATCATACCCTGCATGGACAATTGCGCTATTTGCTTTTGATGTGCCACAACAAACATCTTCTTCTTTCTCCAGAACGCAGATTTTTGCTTTGTATCGGGATAATTCCCTTGCTGATGCAGATCCTGCGACACCTGCACCGATAATAACTATATCATACACTATATCTAAATCCCTTCCTCTTTTCTTTAATCTTCTTTAGCCCAGCCATAAGAATATCTTACTGCTTTATTCCATCCTTTTACCATTTTATCACGTTTTTCTTCCGTAATTTCAGAAACAAAAGTTCTATCTACAGCCCAGTTCCGAATTACATCTTCTTTGTTTTTCCAGTATCCTACTGCAAGACCTGCAAGATATGCTGCACCCATAGCGGTTGTTTCAACACATTCAGGTCTGCTTACCGGAGCATCGATAATATTAGCCTGCGACTGAAGCAGATAATTATTCGCACTTGCACCTCCGTCTACTTTAAGAGTTTCAAGTTCAATTCCGGAATCCGCCTTCATTGCCTGAAGTACATCATTTACCTGATAGCATATAGAATCAAGTGTAGCACGTATAATATGATACTTATTTACTCCTCTTGTAAGGCCTACAATTGTACCTCTTGCATACTGATCCCAATGTGGCGCACCAAGCCCTGTAAAAGCCGGAACTACATAACATCCATTAGTATCTTTTACTTTATTTGCCATATATTCAGAATCAGGTGATGAATCAATCAGCTTCAACTCGTCTCGTAACCACTGAATAGCTGCTCCTGCTACAAAGATTGAGCCTTCTAATGCATAGTTTACTTTTCCATCAAGTCCCCATGCAATAGTTGTAACAAGTCCATTATCCGAAAATACCGGTTTTTCTCCTGTATTCATCAACATAAAGCCACCTGTTCCATATGTATTTTTTACTTCTCCCGGTTTAAAACATGTCTGTCCAAACAAAGCACACTGCTGGTCTCCTGCTGCACCTCCGATAGGAATTTCTCCGCCAAAGAAAGATGCATCAGCTTTTCCGTAAATACAGCTGGATGGCTTAGCTTCCGGCAGCATGCATTTAGGAATATCCAGCTGCTGAAGTATTTCATCATCCCACTCCAGTGTATTAATATTAAATAACATTGTTCTCGAAGCGTTAGAATAATCTGTTATATGAACCTGTCCCTTAGTCAATTTCCAGATAAGCCATGTTTCCACAGTTCCAAAGAGAAGTTCTCCATTCTCGGCTCTTTCCCTTACACCTTCAACATTATCTAAAATCCACTTTAATTTTGTTCCTGAAAAATACGCATCAATAACGAGGCCTGTTTTAGCACGAAATGTATCAGTCAGCCCCTTCTCCTTTAATTTATCGCAGTATTCAGATGTTCTTCTGCACTGCCATACAATAGCATTATATACCGGATTGCCTGTTTTTTTATCCCAGACAATCGTTGTTTCTCTCTGATTTGTAATACCGATTGCAGCAATGTCTTCAGCTGTTGCACCCACTTTCTGCATAGCTTCTACTGCAACACCCAGCTGTGTCGACCAGATTTCATTTGCATCATGTTCTACCCAGCCCGGTTTTGGGAAATACTGTTTAAATTCCTTCTGTGCCACACTGCACATTTCACCTTTTTCGTTAAAAAGAATACATCTATTACTTGTTGTTCCTGAATCCAATGCCATTACATATTTAGCCATAGGTACCTCCAATTTCTCTTCAAATTTTAATAAGAAAAAACATATATTATATTATATCATCCTCTCCTTTATCAGTACAACATACAATTCGTTATATTTGTATATATTGCCCCTTGTATTTTTTTCTATTTAGTGATATATTGGGAAACGGATGGCATTCGAGAAGAAGCTGTACCACCTATACAATTTTCTTTAAAACTCACAGGCTATATCAAAAGAATGGCACTGGGCATATGGTAAATATACAATGATATATACGGATTTCCCGCTTTATATTTTTGTATTCTATTCAGATATATAGGTTTTACAGCAGCTCGATTTCATCAGCTGTTTTTTTATTTACATTACATAATTAAGGAGTGAATTAGCTAAGATGAAAGTTGTAAAAACTATTGAAGAAGTAAGAGCAGAAGTCAGGGCATGGAAAAAACAGGGGCTTACTGTAGGTCTTGTTCCCACTATGGGATTCCTGCACGAAGGTCATAAAAGCCTGATTGACAAAGCTGTAGCTGAAAATGACAGAGTAGTTGTAAGTGACTTCGTAAACCCAACCCAGTTCGGACCTAACGAAGATCTAGAAAGTTATCCGAGAGATTTAAATCATGATGCGTCACTATGTGAAGCTGCCGGTGCTACATTGATTTTTAATCCGGAGCCTTCAGAAATGTATGCAGAAGATGCTTGCACATTTATGGATATGAACGCTCTGACTGGTGAGTTGTGTGGAAAAACAAGACCTATTCATTTCAGAGGAATCTGCACAGTTGTGTCAAAATTATTTAATATCGTGACTCCGGACAGAGCATACTTTGGTCAGAAAGATGCTCAGCAGTTAGCTGTAATTCGTCGCATGGTTCGTGACATGAACTTTGATATAGAAATTATAGAGTGCCCGATAATCAGAGAAAATGACGGTCTCGCAAAAAGCTCAAGAAATACTTATTTAAATGAAAAAGAGCGAAAGGCTGCACTGGTTCTCAGTCAGTCCATTAAACTTGGTCAGAACATGGCTTCAGACGGAGAAAAATCTACGGATAAAATTATAGCTGCAATGATTGCACATATCGAAAAAGAACCTTTAGCCAAAATTGACTATGTTAAAGCTGTAGACGCAGTTTCCATTGTACCGGTAAAAGAAATAAAGCCACCTGTATTATTTGCAATGGCAGTATACATTGGTAAAACAAGATTAATTGATAATTTTATTTATGAAGGTTAGAGGTGGTAATCGTGTACTTAAATATGTTAAAAGGTAAAATTCACAGAGCTACTGTTGTACAGGCTGAACTGGACTATGTCGGAAGTATTACCGTTGATTCGGATCTCCTTGATGCCGCAGGTATTTCCGAATATGAAAAAGTTCAGATTGTTGATGTTAATAACGGAGAACGATTTGAGACATATACCATTGCAGGGGAAAAAGGTAGCGGTATGATTTGTTTAAACGGGGCAGCTGCACGTTGTGTTCAGAAAAACGATAAAATCATTATTATGTGCTATTGTCAGATGACACCGGAGGAAATTAAGGATAACCCTCCAAAAGTTGTCTTTGTAGATGAGCATAACAAGATAAATCGCATCACTCGTTATGAGAAACACGGCAGATTAGAAGATATGGAAATTTAATAAAGCTTAAAATAAGAAAGAGTCGACTGTCAGGAGTCGACTCTTTTTTATACTATATCAACAGCTTCTGCTGTATTCTGTTCTATATTAATATGTTTTCTTCTGATGTTTGCAAAGATTGACCCTGCAATATTCTGCCATATGCTGAAAATCGCACCGGGTAAAGTTGCAAGCGGATTCGTTGCGAAATTAACCGCTGCAAGTGATACTGCAAGTCCGCTGTTCTGCATAGCAATTTCAATTGCAAGTGCACTTCCTTTTGTATACTCCATGTGAAGTAGTTTTGCGATACCCAGACCGCTTATTAATCCTACTCCGTTATGTATCATTACAATCACAAGTACTAATGCGCCACATTCAGCAATCTTATCAGCATTTGCTGCAATAATTCCTGAAATAATAAGAACTACTGCAAGTGCAGATATAAACGGGAAAAAATTTGATGCTTTCTTAACGGCTTTATCTGCAAATCGATTTGCACAGATTCCAAGTAAAACAGGAAGCAATATTACAGTAACAACTGATTTGAACATTGCGAAAAATGAAACTTCGACCCACTGTCCTGCCAGCAGATATACAAGTGCAGGTGTTACAACAGGTGCCAGTAATGTTGATGTAATCGTCATAGCTACAGACATGGAAACATGTCCACCGGCAATATGCGTAATAACATTACTTGCCGTTCCCCCCGGGCAACACGCCACCAGTATCACACCAAGTGCAATATCTGTAGGGAGACCAAACACCATCGCTAGTATCCAGGCCGTTATTGGCATTACGGTATACTGCGCTAAACATCCGACAAGAATTTCTTTCGGATGAAGAAAAATATTCTTAAATGATTCGGCATCAATTGATGTACCCATACCAAACATTGCAACCCCTAGAAAGATGGTTGTGTATTGAGTCATCCACTTAAAATAGTCTGGCATAAAAAAAGCAATAACGGATAAAACGATAATGATTAAGCTGATGTTTTGTACAAATACATTGCTAATCTTATTAAATTTTGCCATTTTTACCTCCTTGGCACTCAGTCAAAACTGAGTAAAAAATTAAAGAACCCTTGTATGCCTGACCTTCAAGGGTTCTTTGGAGCTCCCGGCCGGGATCGAACCGGCGACCTGCGCGTTACGAATGCGCTGCTCTGCCAACTGAGCCACGGAAGCATATCACGGGCATTTCTGCCCGATTATTATTTAATTATCTCATAATTGCAACCTGCATACCTTGTGTCAAATCTGCATATTCCTTTAAAACGGCAATATGCACAAGGTGAAGTATCTCCTGATTTTTTTGGATGAATCGAAATCACCCCATCAGTGAGTTCTCTGCATAGTTTGTCAATCTGTACATCTACAGAAGCCTGTAGCTCGGAAAATTCTTCTTCAGTCAATAATACGCCCGAAGATGTTCCTGAAATTCCATTCTTTGATTTTCGTATAGGAACGATATCCGAATAGCCGTCAAAAGACCCGGCAATGCTGTTAATAATTTCATCATCGTCAATCATTATACCATTTAATCGGAAAAATTTCTTCATTTCTTTAGAAATTTTTTCAGAAATTTTTTCTGGCTTGGTATTTGTTAAATCAAACTGAGGATCTCCGATAAGGAAATAGAAAACACCTGCCGGTTTTCTGGTATCACTCTGAGCCGCTTTTAAATATAGCATAAGCTGTAAACGGTATCCGGCTTTGGCCTCTGTTATATCAAAAGATTCTTTTCCCGTTTTGTAATCTATTATTTTAACACGATCACCCTTCAGTACATCCAGCCTGTCAATTTTACCTTCAATATATACAGTCTTATCCTCAAGTTCTACCTCTATAGGGTTTAGCGTTTTACCATTACCGAACGGTATTTCAAAGTAACTTTTTTCAATAACGCCTGCCCGCACCTGTTCAATCATCGCTTTACATACATAAAAGCAGGTATTCTTCAAACGTTTCATCTTATATTCTTCTTCGGGTGTATAAGAGAAAACACCTTCTCGATAATCCTTAAGCTCAGATGCAAGAATTTCATCAATCATTTGACGACATTCCTCATCCGTTACAGTATCCCAGCGTTGATCCAGAGTAAGTTTCTGTGCAACTTTCATCAGACACTCATGATAAACATCACCGATTTCACGGCTTCCTGCCTCAAAGACTCTTCGCTCATCAGGCTTTAGTCCATAAGTTATAAAATGCGAAAAAGGACAACGGCTGAATTTTTCAAGCTGTGAAGGACTGAGACACATTTCTTTAGACATCCTCTTCTGAAAAAGTTTGTCCGGAATTCCAGTTAATAGATTACTCTGCTTATTGGTAAAATAAAGTCCCTCTTTTATTTTATCTATGGAATCCTTATTATTAGCTTCATACCACTGAAGTACAGGTTTCCATATACCATCTATCTTTTCACCTTTTTTTACGTTCTGCAATTCCTGTGTAAGATGACGCAATGTATTGATTTTTCCGCCAATCCTATAAGATTCATCATTTATATTAAGTATATCCTTTTCAATTTTCAAATCTGGGAAAATATTCTTTATTGTTGCAATGATTTCCGAAGCCCTGAGTTCATTTCCCTCATTATCATTTAAAGAGTAACTGATCCACAGGTGCTCTTTCGGTTTTGAAAGATTTCTGTATATCGCCAGTTTCTCTTCCATTACACGTACTCTGTCAACTTTACAAATCTCTGCTCCCTGATCCTCAAGAAATTCCAGTTCGTCAATACTGAATAAACCCTCTGACGCACTTTCTGCCGGAAGCAACCCTTCGTTGGCTCCCAGAACAAGTACAGCCTTTACCTCACCGCATCTCGTTCTCTGCATAGTACCCATAAGAATATCATCTGCTGTAGGTGGAAGTAAGCCAACTTCAAGTTCTGCAAGGCCTGCAAGAAGCAGTTCCAAAAACTCTTTCCCCGAGAACTTTTCTTTCCCTGAAATCTCAGCAATCTGATCAAATATACCGACAATAAGATTCCATGTTTGCGCTGTCTCTGCAGCAAAATCAAGGAAATCATTTTCCTGCTGTAAATCAATAAGCGTGGAAATTTTTTCTACAAGTCCTGTTTTTTCAATGAGGAAGTCATAGTAGCCTTCTATAAATGCTTCGATATTTCCGGAGGTTTTATAGATTTCTTCAAAGCTTTCAAGAACATCTACAATCTTCTTTCTGGTATTATTGATTTCAGACAGCTCTTCCGCTGCATATTCAAAAGTACCTTTTTCAAAATTTTTCTTCCACATACTTCCCCGTATACGGTACTTCACCGTATAATTTTCGAGTTTTTCTATTTCTTCAGTGGTTATATCCAGGAAACCCGTTTTCAACAATTTAAAAATATCACTTGTGCGATATTTATCTGCAATAATCTCAATCAGGGTAATAATAAAAATAGTTATCGGACTGGATAAAATGCTACGTTTTCTATCATCAAACAGGTCGATTCCATACTCCTCAAAAATTCTGTTGATAACAGAAGCTCTGACTTCCTTGTCGTTACATATTACTACAATATCTTTGTAACGATATCCTTTGTCTTTCAGAAGGTGTAGGATAAATGATGCTGCTGACTCCGCCTCATTATATATATTGGCCGCTTCAACAAGTGTTATCCCTTCAGATTCTCTGCTCTGTCTTTGATTTATGGAATAAAGTTCGCTTTCAACGAAAGCTATACCTTTGCTTTTATCTGTAATTTCATACAATTTTTCTACCTTAGACAGCTTATGTGCAACTCCATGTTCCTCCGCTATCTTCTCAAGTTTTTTAATAACAATACCGCTTAACCCAAACAATTCTTCATCACGGCAGTTACAGTCATAAGTAAGATATACATTTACTTCCGGAGCCGCAACCATAAGTTCTCCTATAATGTCCAACGCCTTTGGTGCAAAACTGTCAAATCCGTAAATCCAGATATTGCTTCGACCTATCCAGCCTGACGTTATAATTTTGGATTTATATAATTCAATATAATCTTCCGAATCTGTATACTTTCCATCAATACGGATTTCATATTCAGAAAAAATAATGTACATATCCTTGAGTTTTTTTCCAAGCAGACTATTTTGATCAAGCGATTCTGCTGTCGTCTTCAACAGTTCCGGTGTTATATTGTACTGTTTCATTTCTGAAATAAAATTATTTACGAGTTCTATAAATGAATTTTTACGCATTAATCCCTTGAACACGTTGAGTTCACTATCTTTTTCAGAAGCGATTTGTGTCAGAAGCATATGTCTTCCATATTTATCTATAAAGGTCTGCTCTTTATCTCCTCCCTGCTCACTGAAAAGGTGAAACCCGAGACGTGACATACTGACTATCTCGACATCCAGTAATCCCTCCGTCTTCAGCAGGCGAAATGCCTGTTTTTCCGCTTCAAGGGTATACTGATCCGGTACAATTACAATTGTACGGTTATCCTGACTTCCTATATGTTCATAAATATACTTTTCCTTGTCTATGGATTCTCTGCCATAAAAAATATTTAACATTTTATTTCCTCACTAAGCAATTACTTCAAGTAAATCCTCTGCTTTATTCAGAATATATTCCGGCTTGTCTTCTCCTTCTGTCGGAGGATCTGAGAGTGCTACCGCCCAGCTTACAAGTGCGGCTTCTACACCTGCATTGTGAGCACAGCGTATGTCGAACAGGCTGTCTCCAATCATAATCGCTTCCTCCGGTTTTGCTTCCAGACTTTTCAATGCCACAAGCATCGGTTCCGGATCAGGTTTATGTTTCGTACAGTTCTCAAGTGTTATTATACTGTCAAAATAAGAAACAATACCGAATTTTTCAAGTCCAATCATCGTAGAAGGTCTTAATCTGGAAGTGAGTAATCCTACTTTGTAACCTTTCTCCTTTAAGAGCTTTATCAACTCCGGCATACCATTAAAAGGTTCAATCAGCTCCTCATAAATTTCCAGCTGATGCTCTCTGTATATATTAATGCTCTCATCAACAGGTACATCAGGAAAAGCATTCTCAAGGCTTATTGCCAGAGGTTCACCAAAAGTTGCTTTAAGGATATCTTCGTCCTGTTCCCTTCCTGTAAGTACTCTATATGTATGCTGCCATGAATCAATAATCAGTTTATTGGTATCGGCAACTGTCCCGTCAAAATCAAAAATAACTGTGTTAAACTTCATCTTTGCTCCTCATATTAAAACTTCATTGTAAGCGCGATTTTCTTTTTATCGTAATCTATACGCAGAATTTTAACCTTCACTGTATCTCCAACTGCAACGACATCCATAGGATGTTTAATATATTTGTCGCTTAATTCGGATATGTGCACAAGTCCATCCTGTTTTACACCTATATCTACAAATGCTCCAAAGTCTACAACATTTCTCACCGTTCCTGTGAGTTCCATGTCCACTTTAAGATCCTCAAAGCTTCTCACATCATTTCTGAAAATTACAGGCGGTGCATCTTCTCTCGGATCTCTTGCCGGCTTTTTCATTTCGTTTACAATATCTGTAAGTGTAATGGCTCCTATTTCAAGATCTTCTGCCATCTTCCTGATACTGTCGGAAAGTTTCTTGGCAGGATATGCTGCCTGAATCTTTTCGTCAATATCTTTTGCTCCTCCATTTACAATATCACTACCGGTAATTCCTATTTTACTCATCATTTCTGTCGCTGCCTTATAGGCCTCCGGATGAACAGATGTTCCATCAAGAGGTTCTTTCCCATCTGAAATACGAAGGAATCCTGCGCACTGTTTAAATGCTTTTTCACCTAGCTTTGAGACTTTCATCAGCTCTTTTCTGCTTTCAAATCTCGTATGTTCTTCCCTATAGGCAACAATGTTCTTCGCAATTCCCATGTTGATTCCGGCAATATAAAATAAAAGGGAAGGTGATGCAGTATTTAAGTCAACACCTACTCTGTTTACGCAGTCTTCAATAACATTTGTAAGCGCATTATCAAGCTGTTTCTGGTTAATATCATGCTGATACTGGCCTACTCCGATATGTTTAGGATCCATTTTAACAAGTTCCGCCAGTGGATCCTGAAGTCTTCTTCCAAGAGACATTGCCCCTCTTGTTGTTACATCAAGATCAGGGTATTCTTCTGCTGCAAGTTTTGATGCAGAATATACTGATGCTCCAGCCTCATTAACTATAGTGTACTGAATATCATAATCATTCTTTCTTAGAAATTCAGCTACAACCTCTTCTGTTTCTCTTGATGCTGTTCCATTACCGATTACAATAACATCCGTTCCGAATTTATCAATAATCTTCTTCAGTGTTTTTTCTGTTCCGATTACATCGTTTTTAGGCTGTGTAGGATAAATCGTTGTATATGCAAGAAGTTTTCCTGTCTCATTAAGCATAGCCACTTTACATCCCGTTCTATATCCCGGGTCAATAGCCAGAACTTTTTTACCTTTTACCGGAGGAACCATAAGAAGATTTTCCGTATTCTTTGCAAAAACTTTTACAGCCTCTGTTTCCGCTCTTTCCGTTAGCACATTACGCATTTCTCTTTCAACTGAAGGTGCAATCAGACGTTTATAGGAATCGGCTACAGTATCTTTTAAAAGTTCTTCAAAAGCCGAATCTCTTCTGATTGTCTTCTTCTCAATAAAGTTTGTAATGGTTTCACTATCGATAGCAACTTTAACTTTCAATTTCTTTTCTTTTTCACCACGATTTACAGCAAGAACTCTGTGGTTTGGCATTTTGGAAATCGCTTCACTTCCACCATAGTACATATCATAAACCGTCTTTTCTTCGGGATCAGTAGCTTCAGTTACAATCTGCCCCTTTGCAAAGGTTTTTTCTCTGATGTCCTTTGTCAAATCGGCATCATCTGCAATAATTTCCGCGATAATATCCTTTGCACCCTGAATTGCCTCTTCAACAGTTTCAACACCTTTATCCGGGTTCACATATGCAGCAGCCAGCTCTTCTGCAGATTTGTCTGTCTTGTTCTGTTCAAAGAAGATCTGTGCAAGAGGTTCCAGACCTTTTTCCTTGGCCTTTGATGCTCTTGTTGCTTTTTTCTTTTTATATGGCTTATACAGATCCTCTACTCTCTGAAGAACCTCGGCTTTTTCGATTTCTGCCTTAAGTTCTTCTGTAAGCTTTCCCTGCTCTTCGATTAAGCGTAAAACTTCTTCTTTTCTGTCTTCAAGATTTCTAAGATAGTTAAGCTTTTCATCAAGATCACGAAGAACCACGTCAGTAAGTCCTCCGGTTCCTTCTTTTCTATAACGGGCAATAAACGGAATTGTATTCCCTTCATCAATTAAATTTACTGTGTTTTCAACCTGTGAAACTCTGATATGAAACTCTTCTGCAAGCTTTTCAATAATATTCATAAATTATATTCCTCTATTTCTGTTTTAATTTTTCATTAATAAAGTAGTCAATGTCTCCATCCATTACTGCATTGACATTACCGACCTCCGCACCAGTTCTATGGTCTTTTACCATGGTATATGGCTGGAAAACATAGGATCTTATCTGAGATCCCCAGGTAATAAGGGAAAAGTCTCCTTTTAATTCTTTAAGGTTTTCCTTATGCTCCTGCTCTTTCAGTTCTGCAAGCTTAGATGCAAGAATTTTCATCGCCATATCTTTATTCTGATGCTGACTTCTTTCATTCTGACAGGTAACCACAATATTTGTCGGTATATGTGTAATACGGATAGCAGAGTCCGTCTTATTTACATGCTGCCCACCGGCACCGCTACTTCTGTATGTATCAATTCTTAAATCTTCCGGATCGATTTCTACCGTAAGGTCATCTTCAATTTCCGGAATAACTTCAAGCAAGGCAAAGGAAGTCTGTCTTTTCCCTGCCGCATTAAATGGTGATATTCTTACAAGACGATGAACACCTTTTTCATTTTTAAGATATCCGTAAACATTCTCGCCTTCGATAATCATCGTTGCACTTTTAATTCCCGCTTCGGTATCATCCTGATAGTCGATGAGTGTAACTTTATATCCTTTTTTCTCAGCCCATCTGGTATACATGCGATAAAGCATCTGTGTCCAGTCCATTGCGTCTACGCCACCTGTACCTGCATGTACAGAAATAATCGCATTATTGTGGTCATACTTTCCGTCTAAAAGTGTTGCGAGCTTTAATTCCTCAAGACTTTCCTGAAGTTCTTTAAAGGAAACAACAACTGCATCAGCTTCTTCTTCGTCTTCCATTTCTTCTGCAAGTTCTATTAACTCGCCTATATCTTCAAAACCCGTTTCAAGAGTTTCGTACTGTTCTATTTTTGTTTCCAGACTTTTTTTATTCTTCAACAGCTTTTGTGCTGCTTCAGGGTTATTCCAAAAATCAGGATTCTCTACTTCATAATTGATTTTTTCTAATTTATCTCTAAGACCTGCAAGGTCAAAGGGACTCACCTACCTCTTTCAGATTCGCCTTTGCGGCAGGCAGATCAATTCTTATCTGATCTAATTGAATCATTTTATCACTCCTTACATTATAGATTCATTCTTTTAATTTTAACATAAATTAAACTTACGGTAAATAAAAACAGCCCGATCACTGTAGTATAACCGAGCTGTGTCTTTAGTGTTTTATGCATTTTTACCGCAACAATTCTTATATTTCTTTCCGCTTCCGCATGGGCAGGGATCATTTCTTCCGATTTTCGGAGCATCTCTTCTGATTGGTTCTGCTTTGGTTTCACGTTCCGGCACCTGTGCCTCTTCAGGAAGGCTTGCACCACCCTGCATAACACGCATTTCCGCTTCATCGATAACATCGGATTTTGAAGCAGTACCGCCCTGAATAACTGCTCTTCTCTCAGATTTAGTCTCAATTGTTACACCATAACAATATTTAACTGTTTCTTCCTGAATTTCCGCAATCATCTGTTCAAACATATCAAAGCCTTCTTTTGCATATGCTGCAGCAGGATCCTGCTGACCAAGTGCACGAAGTCCGATTCCGGATTTAAGCTGATCCATGGCATCAATATGATCCATCCATAAATTATCTACTACACGTAGAAGAATCATTCTTTCAATTTCACGAAGGTTCTCTCTGCCGATTTCTTTTTCTTTATCAGCATAAAGCTGATCAAATCCTTCATAAATTTCCTGTTTCAGTGATTCTTCTGTCATTCTGTTAATTTCGTCCTGACTATAATCTGTCTTTGCTCTATATACAGGCGAGATTCTGCGCAGGTTCTTTGCAAGTAACTGGAAATCCCATTCTTCCGGATACTTTGAGTCAGCAGTAACCGGAGCTACGATTTCATCGATAATTCCATGTACCATATTGGTGATATAGTCTTTAAGATCTTCACCGAATAATACTTTGCGACGTTCATCATAAATGATTTCTCTCTGTTTATTCATTACATTGTCATATTGTAAAACGTATTTTCTGATGCCGAAGTTCTTGCCTTCTACCTTCTTCTGCGCACTTTCAATAGTCTTTGACAACATACCCGCTTCAATAGCTTCATCTTCTGCAAGACCCATCTTATCAACAAGTCTCTGCATTCTGTCTCCACCAAATAAACGCATAAGTTCGTCTTCAAGAGAAATAAAGAACTGAGTCTGGCCAGGGTCTCCCTGACGACCTGCACGACCTCTTAACTGATTGTCAATACGTCTTGACTCATGTCTTTCAGTACCAACGATACATAATCCGCCAAGTTCTACAACCTTGTCCTGTTCCTCTTTTCTTTCAGCCTTTTTCTCCTCAAAGATTTCTGTATATTTCTTTCTCGCTTCATTTAACTCACTATCATCTGATTTTACAAAGCCTGTAGCAAAGGAAATTGCTTCATCGCTGTATCCCAGCTTCTTCATTTCTTTTTTTGTTTCAAATTCAGGATTACCGCCTAAGATAATATCGGTACCACGACCTGCCATATTTGTAGCGATAGTAACCATTCCCAGACGACCTGCTTCAGCTACGATTTCTGCTTCTCTTTCATGCTGTTTAGCATTAAGAACATTATGTTTAATGCCTTTCTTTCTCAGCATTGTACTGATAAGCTCGGACTTTTCGATGGAAATTGTACCTACCAGAACAGGCTGTCCTGTTGCATGTACTTCTGCAACACGATTAACAATAGCATTAAACTTGCCTTTTTCTGTCTGATAAACACTATCCTCCAGGTCTTCTCTTGCAATAGGTCTGTTCGTTGGAATAACCACTACATCCATATTGTAAATATCTCTGAATTCATCTTCTTCTGTTTTTGCTGTACCTGTCATACCTGCAAGCTTATTATACATTCTGAAATAATTCTGTAATGTAATTGTTGCCAGAGTCTTTGATTCAGATCTTACATTAACTCTTTCTTTTGCTTCAATAGCCTGATGTAAACCATTACTATATCTTCTTCCGAACATTAGACGACCTGTAAATTCGTCAACGATAACAATCTCCCCATCTTTTACGATATAGTCAACATCTCTTTCCATCATATTTCTTGCTTTTAACGCCTGCATAACGTGATGGTTAATCTCCATATTTTCAGGATCCCCAAAGTTCTCTAATTTAAAATATGCTTCGGCCTTACTAATACCTTCATCAGTTAGGGAAATCTGGTTATCTTTTTCTTCTATAGTAAAATCTTCTTCATTTGTAAGCGTTGTAACAAATCTGTCAGCAATCTTATAAAGGTCGGTAGATTTGCTGCCCTGTCCGGAAATAATCAGCGGAGTTCTCGCTTCATCGATTAAGATGGAGTCAACTTCGTCTATGATTGCATAGTTAAGTTCTCTCTGCATTAAATCTTCCTGATAAATAACCATATTATCTCTCAGATAATCAAAACCGAACTCGTTATTTGTTCCATAAGTAATGTCTGCACGATAAGCTGCTTTTCTGTCTTCGTTTTCAACACCGTGAATTACACATCCTACAGTAAGACCTAAAAAGTTATACAGCTTACCCATCCATTCAGCGTCACGCTTTGCCAGATAATCATTTACCGTAATTACATGAACACCTTTACCTTCCAGTGCATTTAAATATGCAGCCAGAGTTGCAACTAAAGTTTTACCTTCACCTGTTTTCATTTCGGAAATTCTTCCCTGATGTAATGCCACACCTCCGATTAACTGTACACGGAAATGTTTCATTCCGAGACTTCTTACTGCACCTTCACGACAAACTGCAAAGGCTTCCGGCAGGATATCGTCCAAAGTTTCGCCGTTTTTCAATCTTTCTTTGAATTCAGGTGTCTTCGCCTGCAGTTCTTCATCGCTTAATGCCTGCATCTGTGAATCTAAAGCTTCAATTTTATCAACGATTTTCTCTATTTTCTTAATTTCTTTGGCATTAAGATCTCCAAATATTTTCTGCATTAAACCCATTCGTTAGTTCCCCTTTCTATTCTGCTCTTCATCAGGTTTTTCTTCTACACGCAAGTTAATCTCTATGGCTTTACGTTCATCAGCCTGTGTTACTCTACCATAGAATATCTTTGTTTTTGTTTCATAAGAGAAAGTATCTCCTGATTTCGGTAATTTATCAAGTTGAAGTACAACCCATCCGTTAACGGTGGTTGCATTCATATCCGCCTCTTCACCAAAGAAATCAAACATTTTCTCTACATTGGTATTACATAAAATACGATAACTTCCATCCTGCAACTCTGTGATATCCTGTGATTCAACTTCGTCATGTTCATCATAAATGTCGCCGACAAGTTCTTCAATGATATCTTCCATGGTAACAAGACCTTCTGTTCCACCGTATTCATCAACAATAATTGCAATATGACTTTTATTTAACTGCAGTTTCTTTAGCAGGTCGGCGATTTTCATCGAACCGGCTACAAAAACTACAGGTTTTACATAATCTGAAATCGTTTTCTTTGAACCTGCAATATAGTTATGGAAATCCTTCTGATTAAGAACCCCTAAAATCGTATCCAGATCATCCTCATAAACAGGCAGTCTGGAAAAACCGGTCTCCATAAACATCTTTGCTACTTCTTTTTTTGTCGAGCCTATTTCTATAGCTTCAATATCCACTCTCGGAGTAAGAACATCCCAGGCATCAAGTTCATTAAATGCAATTGCATTCTGAATAAGTTCACTCTGATCCGCCTCTATACTTCCTTCTGTTTCTGCCTCTTCCACAATGGTCATAAGTTCATCTTCTGTAATGGCCCTTGAGTCCTGTACTTTGAATAACTTGGCAAGAAGTTTCTTCCACTGTGCAAAGATAAAAGTCAGCGGCGTAAGAATAATCATAATAACATGAATAATCGGTGCGGAAAACATCGCAAATTTTTCCGGACTTTCCTTTGCCAAACTCTTCGGAGAAATTTCTCCAAAAATTAAAACCACTATGGTAATAACGATTGTTGAAACTGTAGCCCCATGCTTCGGTATCAGTACAACAAACAGTACCGTAGCAACTGCAGTCATTGTAATATTTACAATGTTATTTCCGATTAAAATGGTTGAAAGTAAATTATCATATTTGCTTTCCAGTTCCAGTACGCGTTTTGCTCTGCTATTTCCTTCGTTTGCCAGATTTTTAAGTCTGATTTTGTTAATTGAAGTAAACGCCGTTTCTGTTGCTGAAAAATATGCGGAAAATATTACAAGTAAAACAATAATCCCTATAGAATACCCTATATGTTCTTCCATATTTTTCCTCCTAATATATAGATACACATTAGTTATTTTAACATATTTACAACAAAAAATAAAGGATTTTAGCCGTTTTCAGCTTAACTCAATCTGAATTTCATGTTATACTTAAGTGAAGAATATGTGTAAATGAGGTTCTATCATGACAGCAAAAATAAAATTATTAACTTTCTTTGAAAAATATCCGTCAGACTATATTTCCGGGCAGAAAATAGGTGACACTCTGCATATTTCCAGGAACTCTGTCTGGAAAGCTGTTGAACAGTTACGTGCTGACGGTTATGAAATAGAAAGCAAGCCAAGATCCGGCTATCGTTTAATTGCGAAACCTGATACATTGTCTCAAAGTGAAATATCCGCCTATCTTCAGTATCCATGCAATTTGCAGGTATACGATGCTGTTACCTCTACAATGGCAATTGCTAAAGAATCTATAATAAAAGATATCCCGGAATACATTGTGGCTAATTCCCAGACTTCAGGAAGAGGTCGGCTTGGGAGATCTTTTCTTTCTCCTTCCGGTACAGGTCTTTATTTGACCATCGTCCTCAAACCAGATTTTTCAATAGAAAAAGCCCTTTATGTCACAATGGCAGTTGCAGTTTCCACCGCACGGGCAATAGAAAAAGTATGCCACATCAAAGCTGACATAAAATGGGTAAATGATCTTTTTTATGAAAACAGGAAAATCTGCGGAATTCTTACGGAAGCACAAACTAATCTTGAAACCGGACAGATCGATACATTACTTATTGGAATCGGTATAAACTGTTTTTCTTATGAATTTCCTGATGAATTACAAGATATTGCAGGTCCAATAACCAAAGAGAAAAATTCATTTTCCCGTAACCAGCTTGCAGCAGAAATATATAATGAAACCATAAAACTTCTCAGCAATTTCGATAGTCGTAATTTTATGGATGAATATCGCAATCGTTGTTTTATTCTTGGTAAAACAATCTCTGTACATCCTTACCTTGACAACAGGGCAATAAAAGCACTATCTCTTGATATTAATGATACCGGAGGTCTTATAGTAAAATACCTTGACGGGGAAAAATCAGGACAAACAGACACCCTGACTACTGGAGAAGTCTCCATACGATTAGAATAAAATAAAACCACGCATTGAAAGTACTTTTTGTACTGATTATGCGTGGTTTTTTGTACACTTATCGGTTCTTCATTTTGTCTCTTTGACAAGTTCTACAAGCACCCAGAAAGGAAAACAAATAACCGTTAAAAGGAATACCTTTTTACTACCTCCCTATGTCTTTGCATGCATTATTGTACTTAACATCTCAAATTACCAAAGTATAATTCTTAAATTTATTTTAGACATATTCTAAACATTTTTCAACAATACATTCGTTTACATTTGTTTATTGAGGATTTAGTTTCACACCATAATTCTAACAGATATAAAAAGCACTCCTAAGAGTCCATTTCTTAGAAGTGCTAATAAATCTGACATTATAATTATATTACAAAATCATTTTATATCTTTTTATATTCTACCGGATCTCCGTTTTCAAAGGTTACAGTATAACCGTATCCCGGATCAGGAATCCATGCCCAGAAGTTTTCTCTTTCATCTGGAAACATTTCATTCATCATGGAGCCGATTACACCTCCATGACATACCATAACAGAAATTGCATCCTTTCCACTGTGTCGATGCGACAGTTCCTTTAATCTGTGATATCTTCTAAGCTCAGCAAGTCCTTTGGAAATTCTCACATTAAATTCGTTTCTGGTCTCTCCTCCCGGAAGCCTTGCATCTCCCGATGTATCCCATGCCCATACGTCAAATTCAGGATTTCCTTTCATTTCGTCGTAGGTCTTACATTCACATTCCCCGAAATTCATTTCTTTCAGGTTATCAATTACTTTATGTTCCCTGTTGCCGAAGATAATCTCAAACGTCTGCTCCGTACGAAGAAGGCCAGAGGTATAACAATCTGCATCCTCAGAAAGCTCAGGATAAATATTTTTATCTTTTAATGCTTTAAGTACTTCTTTTCCCTCTTCAAGAAGCGGAATATCCGCACTTCCGTAGAACCATTTCTTTTTGTTTCCTTCAGTTATTCCATGTCTGATAAAATGAATCTTTGAAACCATTATTTCACCTTGTTTCCAATACCGCAAAATACTCTTATTACTTCATCTGCCTGCTGTCCAAGATAAGTCATGCATCTTCCTGTCATTTCGCGCCATGCTCTTTCCGTTTTATCCATAGGAACTACACCCTGGGAAATATCATCAAAAATTACGATTTTATCTTTTAGCTTGTCCAGATTATCCTCCAGACATTCTTTTGCATTAATTCCTTCCTTTACACAGGCAAGTACAAACTTGTCCATATTAGCAATGACTTTTTTATCAAAATCAATTACCATACATTCAATGTCACAGTGATATACATCTTTTTCCCTAACATCGTAGTTATTCAATGCATATTCCAGTTTTCCCTGATACGCTCCTCCAAAAATAAAAACCATTTTATACACCTCTTATATATATTTAATTATTGCAGCAGTCATAATTCCTGCCACTTCGCTTAAGCAAATCATATAGCCGGCAATATCTCCGCTCATACCGCCAAGCTGTTTTCTTGCATGGTAACACGATATGTATGCAACAACACCCATTACCGCAAAAATAATTATATTTTCTGCAAACTCACCACTAATCATTACCGCAACAGCAATAACTATAATAAGCTGAACCGCTACAACCAGTCTGTATTTCCATCTTGACGTTTCTTTATAATCTGTCGCATACTGGCTATGACCTATAGGTTTATAATACAAAACACTAAGTCCTGAAACAGCTCTGCTCGTTACCGGTATAATCAACAGATAGGAATATTCCAGCACGTTAAATACGGATACTAAAGTTCCATACCATGCCAGGAAAAGAAATATCGCAGTAAGCACGGCAAAAGCTCCAACCGTTGAATCCTTAAGAATACGCTGTCTTTCCGCAAGATCCCTTCTGGACATTATTGCATCATTGCAATCCATAAATCCGTCCATATGCATAAATCCGCAAACATAGAAAATATAGAACATCATAACTACTGATGACATCATAATCGGAATGTTAAAATACTGCAGTACCCAGAAAAGCATCATCCAGAGTACACCAACTACAATTCCTACCGACGGCAAAAATGCCAACATCAGATTTTTTAAATTGTTATCCCAACGTTTGTACGGGCATGGAATCGTAATAAAATTTCCCCATGCCATAAAAAAGGCTATGATAAATTTCATTACTCTTTTCTCCTTCCATAATCATATATCATTCCATAAGAAACTTCTATTACCTGATCACAAACCGATGCCAGTTTTCTGTCAATTCCCGCAAGAGCTTTTCGATAGCCTTCCGTATATTCATCAAAATTTACGGCATCTGAATATATATAATCTGAAACAAAAACAGTATTTCCTGTTCTCCGGGCAAATTTCTCCAGTTCCCTTTCCAATCTTTCGCCTGCATTAAAGTCGCATGTACCATCAGGCCTGAACATCTCATTGGATAAAAGTGCCGTAACACTATCCAGTAAAAAAGCTCCTTTTGCATCTACATCTGCAGTAAGTGCCCCGCAGATATCTCTGCCCTGCTCAAGAGTCTTAAATCCCCATCCGTTTCTCTCCTCCAAATGACGCCTGATTCTTGCTCTGTCCTCATCATCTACAGGAATCATCGTTGCAACATAATAGAGATTTCTTCCGCTTTCCTGTGCCATCTGTTTTGCAATATTCTGTGCATACATTGATTTTCCGTTTTTACATCCACCACTGATAAATACGTTCATTAAAACAAATTATCCCTTCTTATCTCTTCCAGATATTCACTATCGATTGCCGCTTCATCCAGCGTTTTCATCAGATTCATTGATGCACACGCTGTTTCTATGATTTTAAATGCAATAGGGCATCCGCTTCCCTCTCCGAGACGCATTCCTAAATCAAACATCGGCTTTAATCCAAGCCTTTCTATTGCTATATTATATCCGATCTCAAAAGACTTGTGAGAAGTAAACAGAAAATCAGTAATAGAAGGACATAATTCCCTGGCAGCGCAGGCAGCAACAATAGAAATAAATCCATCAATTACTGCAGGAATGCGATAAATTCCCGCACCTAAAAAGGCTCCGGTCATGGCACAGATATCATATCCTCCGATTTTTGCAAGAATATCAATAATATCACAATCTTTACATTGCTTAATTGCATCGCCTACAATCTGTATTTTTTTTTGAAGGCCCTTATCATTAAGGCCTCCACCTCTGCCTACAAGATCAGTTGCCTCAGTCTTTGTTATTGCGCCAAGGACAGCTGAACTTGTAGTTGTATTGCCTATTCCCATTTCACCTACACCGAAAAGTGTTTTACCGGCACCTTTCATTGCTTCTACTGCTTCTATACCTGTAAGAATTGCTGTAACTGCTTCTTCTCTTGTCATTGCAGGTTCTTTCGCAAGATTTTTTGTTCCTCTGGAAATTTTTCGATTAACAATTTTAACCGGTATTTTTCCGTCTTCGGTCAGCATATTCTCCGTATAGAGAGCCTCTGGAATGTCCATAGCTACACCCAGATCCACAACTAAAAGATCAATATTAAAATATTTTGCCATGGAACTTACGCCGGTATATCTTCTTGTAAAATTAATGGTCTGAGATAAAGTTACTGACTGAGGTGCAGAAGCAACACCTTCCTCTACAACACCATTGTCAGATGACATAATCACAATTCCCTGCTCAGTTACATCATTGTCCCGGAATCTGCCTGTAATGCCTGCTATTTTTACAGAAATATCCTCAAGCTGTCCGAGACTTCCAGGCGGTTTCGCCAGATATGCCTGACGCTCTCTTGCCTTTTCCGCAGCTTCAGAATCAAGTCCTTTTACTTCTTTGATAAGTGAATAAAGTCTCTGCTCTTTACTCATAATATGCCCCCCTCTCTATTATTCACAATACAATTATTTTACCATATTTTTGTGATAAAAAAAAGTTTCTTTGCTTGTAAACATATTCCAATTTTAATATAATAATTATGTAGGAATTATATATTAAAGTTTAAAAAGAGGTATGTATCAATGAACAAAAAACTAAAAAGCGACCTTATGTTGCTAGTTACAGCACTTATCTGGGGATCTGCATTCGTTGCACAGAAAGCCGGAACAACATTAGAACCCTTTACTTATAATGGTATCCGTATGCTAATTGGTGGACTTGTACTTATCCCTGTAATTTTTATTTTTAAAAAAATGGATGAAAAGAAAGGCATCTCTACTGTGGAAAAATCCGAAGCTGAGAAAGCTTCTGAAAAGAAGACACTGTTTATCGGCGGAATAGCCTGTGGTATCGTGCTTTGCATCGCATCAACACTTCAGCAGTTCGGTCTGTATTTTGATACAGATGCAGGAAAAGCCGGTTTCATCACATCTCTTTATATCGTTATCGTTCCGATTTTAGGACTTTTCCTGAAAAAGAAGGTAAAACCGTTAGTATGGTTCTGTATCGGACTGGGAGCAGTTGGTTTTTACATGCTGACTATGGCCGGAAAAGGTGGCGGATTTTCACTTGAAAAAGGTGATTTCTTTGTATTGCTATGTGCTGTACTTTTTTCATGTCATATCCTTGTTGTTGACCACTTCTCACCTAAATGTGACGGAATCAAGCTTTCCTGTATTCAGTTCCTCATTGCAGGCACAATCGGTTTAATCTGCATGTTTATCTTTGAAGATCCTGATCTTGCAACAATTATCGATTGTTGGGGACCGATTTTATACTGTGGCGTATTATCTTCAGGCGTTGCATATACATTACAGGTTCTTGGTCAGCAAAATGCTGAACCTGCAGTTGCATCACTTATTATGAGTTTAGAATCTGTATTCTCCGTACTGTTCGGTGTACTGTTACTTCACGAATCCATGACGCTTGTAGAAGGACTTGGATGTATTGTAATCTTCATTGCTGTAGTTATTCCACAGCTTCCATCTAAAGAAGAAAGATTACAGACAAAGAATTAATTGATAAACAAATAATTGAGGTGTTATAAATGATAAGTAGAGAAAATGCATTTAACTTATTAAAAGAATACAATAAAGAAGAATTTCATATTCATCATAGTGTTACCCTTGAATGCGTTAGCAGAAAAAATGGGTTATGCGGATGATGCTGAATTCTGGGGTCTCTGCGGTCTGCTTCATGATGTCGATTTTGAAATGTGGCCGGAAGAGCATTGCAAAAAAGCCCCTGAACTGCTTGAAAAAGCTGGTGTAGACGAAGCTATGATTCATGCTATTGTTTCCCATGGATATGGTGAATGCTCTAATGTTGAACCTGTTCACCAGATGGAAAAAGTTTTATTTGCAGTCGATGAACTTACCGGTCTTATCGGTGCCGCTGCACTTATGCGTCCATCAAAAAGTTGTAAGGATATGGAGCTTAAGTCATTAAAAAAGAAATTTAAAGATAAAAAATTCGCTACAGGCTGCAGCAGAGACATCATCCGTCGTGGAACGGATCAGCTTGGCTGGGAACTGGATGAATTGCTTTCAATAACACTTGAAGCAATGCAGGCATGCGAAGATGAAATTTCAAAGTCAGAAAAAGAATAACTCACTTATCGTAAAAAGGGGCTGTACAGAATTTAAAACTGCAGTTCCTTTTTATTGCAACTTAATAATTATAAGAGTATAATAAATGTGTACTATTGGAAAAGAAAGGAAATATACTAATATGTTTCATGAAATGACTATAGCCGGGTTAAAGCGTCAACTTCCACTATGCAAGATCAACGATGATCTATACATTGCGGCGTTCGTTATGTTTAATGATGTTGAAATTACAAAAGCCTGTGCTGAAGAACTTCTAAAAAAAGTCCCTGAATATGATATTTTACTTACTGCCGAATCAAAAGGTATTCCTCTTGCATATGAAGTTGCAAGACAGTCAGGAAAAAACAATTACATTGTTGCAAGAAAAAGTGCAAAACTTTATATGAAAGATGTGATTACTACAGAAGTAAATTCAATTACCACAGATCATATTCAGACATTATGTCTGAATATTTACGTAAGGAGGTAGAATAATCATGATTATTTCTGCATTCAAGAATTATTGTATCTCCTCATTTTCCGAAATGGTTGTAGCAAAATTCTGTTACAACCATATTGGATATCGAATCAATAAATTTGACACAGTATACAATGATATCATCGTACCATTTACTGAATCATTATCTATTTCAGGAGAACATTTGTTTAGATATATGGATAGTGTAGGAATTGGTTCTGATATTACCACTAAGGAATTAGCAATTCGGACAGTGGTCAATATTGTGAAATCTTTGGAGATTTGTAATACCAATGATCCTCTTGATTTCTTTGTTGAAATCTTTTCCAAAGAAATTATTGATACAGAAACATGCCAGATGATCTACAATATCGTTAGAAGTGAAACTATCGAAGAAGCTTCATCTATAGTGAAAGGGGGAGTATATCAATGATTATTATTTCGATAACTATAATCTTAGTAGTTTTTACTATGATTTATTTGACTATTGATGGTTATTTCGTCAATAGAATCTTCCTGAAGTATATTGACGTCGAGTTGGAATACTTCCGTTCAATTCTTATCGAATATGATGGCGGCATTGAATTAATTAATTCATTTATAGAGTTCATGCGACATGAACTCACTCATCATTCCAGTTTGGTTAGGGTGAATTATATCTGGAGTATATTGAACGCAAATTTTTCTAATATTGAAAA
>RCNI01000313.1_pt1 | contig 31469 bp, 20 predicted proteins | sample 2041151 | NCBI WGS metagenome assembly RCNI01 (sample SAMN09708214, study PRJNA481090) | feces metagenome | isolation source: feces | place: Antarctica: Albino Rookery
GCTCTTTGAGGCATACTTCAAAAAATATGCGAGATACTGTGCTTGAACAATATCTCGCAAAAATGGGCTTTTTAAGGGACGACTAAATAATATTGCATCGAGTAGCCGAGGAAACTGTTATCGTTTCAGCCGTATTATAGAGCATGATTTTTCCTTTTTGCGGATGAAGTATGGACAATACCAGACGTATCAACGTACTTTTACCGACTCCTGTTTCTCCCAAGATAGCCGTTCGTGTTCCTGGCTTGAAATCGTAAGAGAAGGCATCAACCACTTTACGAGTTCCATCGGGATAAGTATAATCTACCGAATCAAAACGTACACCCAACTGTCCTTCCATCTTGTAGGAAGGAAGCAGCGGTTCACTTTCTTCTTCTTCCAGTTCAATAAGACGGTCTATCGAAGCTGATGCATGAATAAAGGAGGGAATCTGTTGGCTGAGATTCACTAAAGGTCGTTGGATTTGGCCTACCAGCTGCAAGAAAGCGGTCATCATGCCGTAACTGACCGTCCCGATGAATATGCCATGAACGCCCCATAAAAAAGCGGTGACGTAGCCCAAAGCAAAGGCAAAAGCTACCAAGGAACGTGAAAAGATGCTGAAACGGGCTTTATGCATCGTCTTTTCATAGAGAACAGACTGCAACGAGTTTAATCTGGTGTTTGCTTTCGGCTCGTATTCCAGGGTCTGGAACAAGGTGATGTTCTGCAGACTTTCCTGAAGGAATGACTGCAACTGGCTGTCTGTCGTACGAATGGCATGGGTCAATTCACGCATTTTCTTGATGAAGATTTTACTCAGCACCAAGCACAGGGGCATAATGCAAGCTGTTATCCAAGCCAAGGTGCTTTCTAAATAAAACAAGAAAGAAAAGGCTGCCAGAAATTGAAAACCTGTGGTAATGACCGAGGGAAGATCATCGGTCAACGTTGAAGAGACTATTTGTACGTCTTCTTCCAAACGGTTGGTCATGTCTCCTGTATGTCGATGCTTGCGTCCTCCATAGCGCATATACAGCAGATGGTGGAATAGTTGGCTACGCAAATGATTGGACAGACGGGTATAGGAGGAGGTCAAGATAGCGGTATCGCAAGCCGATAGAGTAATCTGCAGGATAATGGTTCCCAACAACAAGATGGAATATTCATAAATGGAAGAGTCGGAAACACGGGTAGCGATATCAACCAACTCTTTGCACACGTATACAAACAACAAAGAGGCTCCTACTCGCAGCAGACCTACGAGGGTTTTGGCCAACAGAAACCAACGGACCGGTTTAGCTGCATGTGCAGACCAGATGAAATAGGTTTTCAAAGGTAGGTTCTTCATTTTCTTTCTTTTACTTGTGCTTGTGAATAATCAGTCGTTTGTAAATGGCCAGCAAATAACGGCGAACAGGACGTAAGAAGACCCATAAATGGGCTTTTCTCTTTTCTGAAGGACTTCCACAAATGAGGGTCTTCCCATCAGGCTGCAGAATGAGGGTTGCTCTTCCTACGACATCAGAGAATGAGCATTTTTCCGTAGCATAACAATTCCCGTCTCCCATCAGTTGCAAGGAGTTTCCTCTAATGGCTATCAACCGATGCAATACATACTGTCCTTTGCTTATTTCACAGAGTAGGATATCCCCAATTTTCACTTGACGGACTTTTTCCAGCACCACCTGGTCCCTGTCGCCATGAATAAAAGGGAGCATGCTTTGACCTTTTACATTCAAAGTTACTCGTTTTCCTTCATTTATCAGGCGGCGGACGTCTTCAAATAATAGTTCGTTGGGGATAATCTCTGTTTTCATGCTACTTTATTCTTTACCATCGGCTGCAATTACCTTCATCTGGCAGTTCTTGCAGTCGAATTGCAGGCGGAAACGACGGCCGTCACCGCTTACCAAATAATAGGGTTCCTTATAAGGGGAACGCACCTTGTGGTGGGTCGGGCACCATCCCATGGCATAACGGAGGCAGTGCTTGCAGAACATGAGTACGGCCTCATCGACTGGAGCCTTTTCAAAGGCTGGAGCAATCTTCTTGACTCCGTGGTTCTGGTAGAAGCTGAAGGCTTCTCTATTCAACACGTTGCCCAGGTAAGTGAGTTCCTGTACGGGAAAGGCGTGATGCGTTTCCGGCATTTTGCAGAGTTCCTGCTTATAGGTTATGCGGCGGGCTTCCAAGAGTTTCTCTACACCCTGACGGCGGAGTTCAGCGAGTTCGGAAGAGGGAATGAACCAGTTTTCTTTCAGTTCGATGTGGATTTCCTTGGCTTCAAAAGGGGTGTTTCCCAACTTGCTCAACTGGTTCTTCCAGTTGTCGGCCTGCGGACTGCGTGCAGGTTCTTTCTCTCTGGGCAAGCTGATGCTGACGCTGTTTTCATCTTCATCGGTCAGGGTCAAGGTAAATCCGAAATTGTTTTCTGCAAAAGTCATTGCAACGGCAATCTTGCGTTCAGCCGATTTCTTCTGGATAATCTTCTCGAACTCTTGGTCGAAGTTGCGGTACAGAATGGTTTTCGGCTTCACACGGGGCATTTCCTGCGGATAAAGCTTGTTGCTGTCCACACGGTTCACCCGGAAGCCGTGAAGGCGTCCGTTTTCATCGAGGTAACAGAGGCCGTCGCCGTTGGCGAAAGGTTTCACGCCGGCCACCGTAAGGTAGTTGTGGCGGATTTCCTTTACGTAGCCCATCTCCTCTCCCAACGATTTTGGGGTGTTGAAGGAGAAGATTTCCGGATTGCGTCCATGCACGAAATAGTCGGTGAATCCACGGCTGAAACTCTTGTCAAGCTGAGGCTTGAAAGCCAATTTCACGCTGCCTGATGAGGCACGGCAGTATTCTTTACGACGCTTCAAGATAGCGTCCAATTTCTGACGGTAATAGGCGGTGACGTTCTTTACATAAGATACGTCTTTCAAACGACCTTCAATCTTCAACGAAGAAGCACCGGCATCGAGCAGGGCTTCCAGGTTGTCGCTCTGGTTCATGTCTTTCAAGGAAAGCAAGTGCTTGTCCTTCTGGATGATGCGACCGTCAGCATCTACCAAATCAAAGCTCAAGCGGCAGAACTGGGCACATTCTCCACGGTTGGCACTGCGTCCGTAACAGGCCTGGCTCACGTAACACTGTCCGCTGTAGCTCACGCACAAGGCACCGTGTACAAATACTTCCAGTGGCGTGTCGGGACACATGCGGTGAATGCGGGAGATTTCTTCCAAGCTCAGCTCACGTGCCAATACCACCTGACGGAATCCGGCCTCAGCCAAGAATTTCACCTTCTCAGGAGTACGGTTGTCCATCTGCGTGCTGGCATGCAATGGAATCGGCGGCAGATTCAAGCGGGTAATTCCCATATCCTGTACGATGAGGGCATCCACTCCCACCCGATACAAGTCCCAAATCATGGCCTCGGTATCTTTCAGCTCCTCATCATGAAGAATGGTATTGACCGTTACATAAATACGTGCATTATAGAGATGAGCATGCTGTACCAAAGCAGCGATATCTTCCAAAGAATTGCCGGCTGCTGCACGGGCACCAAAACGAGGAGCACCAATATATACGGCATCGGCACCGTGGTTGATGGCTTCCACACCGCATTCCAGGTTCTTAGCTGGAGCAAGAAGTTCAATAGGTCGTTGTTTTATCATTTAGCGAATTTCGTTAATGTCGTAAGGGGTTTCTTGATATACGTAATAGTTCATCCAATTGGAGAACAACAAGTTAGCCACACTGCGCCAACGTACGAGGGGACCCAATTCGGGATCGTCGTTGCGGTAATAGTGCTGTGGCATTTCAATGTCCAGACCTTTTGCCAGGTCACGACGGTATTCGGTATCGAGCGTATAAGGCGAATATTCGGAATGCCCAGTCACAAAGAACTGACGGCCTCCTCGAGCCATGACAATATGTACGCCCGATTCATCCGATTCAGAAATGATTGTCAATTCGGGATGTTTCTCGATATCTTCGCGACGTACTTCCGTGTGACGGCTGTGGGGAACGAAGAATTCATCATCAAAGCCACGAAATATAGGCAACTGCTGCATTCCTTCACAAATGTGGTGCTTGAAGATACCGAATTTCTTGTGTGCCAACGGATGTTTGGGTACTCCATAATAATGATAGAGTCCTGCCTGTGCCGCCCAGCAAATATAGAAAGTAGAAGTGACATTCGTCTCAGCCCAATCGAAGATCTCACAGATTTCATCCCAATAATTCACCTCTTCAAAATCCAGATGCTCTACAGGAGCTCCCGTCACAATCATTCCGTCGTATTTCTCATGACGCATCCGATCGAAATCAAGATAAAACGCTTTCATGTGTTCGATAGGAGTGTTTTTTGACGTATGGCTCTTCAACTTCATAAAGTTCACTTCTATCTGAAGCGGACTGTTGGAAAGAAGACGGACCAAATCGGTCTCGGTAGTAATTTTCAAGGGCATCAGATTGAGTATGGCAATCTTTAGCGGACGAATATCCTGAGTACTGGCACGCGAATGGTCGATGACGAAGATGTTCTCCTCTTTCAACAAATCGATTGCCGGCAGTTTATCGGGTAAATTTAATGGCATACGCTATCTATAGTTTTATTTTAAATTGCAAAAGTAACACTTATTTTTCCTTTTAGGGAAATAAATCGTTTTTTTAAGGCAATCCGATAAGAATCAAGCAGGAAGGACGCCATGAATGCACCCGCTTTTTTCTTAAATAATGTTATAGAGCATACTTTTACCCCTGTCTCCATTTGGAAATATGCTTAAAAGCAGTACCTTTGCAACTGTGTTTTCATAGTATTAGATTTAAGGTTAACAAAGGTTGGAGTACAGCGGTACTCCTTTTTTTTGCCTTGTCCCACCGACCTGCATTCATTCCTCCTCCAAGGTTCTTGACCCATCGGCTATCTTTTATGAAGTATTTACCACGGTTTGAAAGGAAAAAACAAGAAAAGACGGAGATAGTCCTTGTAAAATGGTATCTTTACCCGGGGTTAAAAAGAATCCGCCCCTTCAAAGAGGATTCTACCAAGCCCCACCGTTATATTAATCTAAAAACAATACCTAATATGGCTTTAGAAAAAACTTTGGTTCTATTAAAACCTTGCACCGTTCAGCGTGCTTTGATCGGTGAAATCATTTCTATTTTTGAAAAGAAAGGCTTCCGTATATGCGGCATGAAGATGATGCAGCTCACAGATGAACTGTTGAGTGAACACTATGCTCATCTGAGCGGCAAACCTTTTTTCCAACAGGTAAAAGATTCCATGAGAGTAGCTCCTGTCGTGGCTTTATGCTTGGAAGGAGTCGGTGCGGTAGAAGCCGTTCGTGCTTTGGCCGGACCTACCAACGGACGCAATGCAAACCCGGGTACTATCCGTGGTTCCTACTGCTTGAGCTTCCAAGAAAACATTGTGCATACCAGCGATTCGCATGAGGCTGCTGAAATCGAGTTGAAACGTTTCTTCAAACCAGAAGAAATTCTGGACTGGAAACAAGATACGTTCAGTTCCCTGTATGCTGCGGACGAATTCTGATCCCCCTTCATACTAAAAAACCCGTTGGCAGAGATGCATCAAATCATCCCTACCAACGGGTTCTTTTATTTACCAGCCTTTGCGTTTACCTTACAGACGGTTCTTATACACATCGGCCATCAATTGCTGATATTGTCTTTCCACTTCCATGTAAGCAGCCAGATTCTTATATACATTGTCGGCCTCAACGTAATAGGTGATAACCGACAACTGACCTACCGTAACGGCTTCTTTCAGCATGTCAAGGGTTTCATGCATCAAAGGAACATCATACGCTTCCATAGCTTCTTTCAGCTGCTGGATTTCATTGAACTGACCTTGTATCACCGCTTCCGTCTGAAGACGTGCATTCTGATAATTCAACTGTGCACCAATGGCTTGTGCCTTGGCTATCTTCACCTTCTTGCGATTGGAAAAGATGGGAATACTTCCCCCAATCAGCATACCGTGAAACTTCTCATCCAAACTGGTGTTGCGGCGGTAGCCCAACTCTATTTTCGGAATCCACTGCTGTCTGCTGACGGATACGTTCTTTTCTGCAGCACGTACGGCAGCATCAGCGGTCTGCAAGGAAGCATCCGTAGCCATCACTTCGTCATACAACTGATTGTAATCGCGGATTCCTTCAACGCTTGGATAATCTGTCAAGTCACCCTCCAACGGCAAATTGCCGTTCATGGCCAGCAACTGCTGTAAAGCGGCACGATGGGCTGCATTATTCCTTGCCACTTCCGTCTGCACATTCATGCGTTCCATCTTGATCTTATTGACATCCAAGGCATTCGCATCACCTTCTTCCAAGCGTTTTTCAAAGAGAGCCAACAGTTCTTCTGCATTTTTCTGACGGGCCTGAAGCTGTTCATGCACCTTGTTCAAATAGACCAGTTCCAGACAAAGTCCCTTGGCTTTCAGCAAGACATCACGGCGAACCGTACGCAATTGGCGGTCAAGCATTTCTTTCTGCAATCTGCCCGCTTTCTGACGCCCTACATACAAAGTGGGAAAATCAAATCCCATACTTACCACCATTTCTGAACTGACCACTCCGTCTGTTCCTTTTTGAAAGAAGGGACTATAAGATACATTGGGATCATTCAAGTAGTTCTGTGTGCTGACTTCCATCTTGGCAGCATCGGTCAACTGCTGCTGAGCCTGCAATTCTTTGTTATTTTGTTCTATCTGCCGCAATACCGATTCAATCTGCTGAGCCTGGACGTTCCAACAGAAAGCAGTGCATACGGCTAATGTCCATATTTTCTTCATTCGTTTTCGTTTTTAACGGAGTTAACTTTCTTTCTATTCATCAATTCGTATACAATAGGAATAATAAACGCATTCAGGAAGGTAGATGTCAACAACCCTCCCAAAATGACCTTAGCCATCGGACTCTGAATCTCATTGCCCGGCAGCTCTCCGCGTAAAGCCAATGGAATCAAGGCCAAAGCAGAAGACAAGGCTGTCATCAGAATCGGATTCAATCGGTCCAAAGAGCCCTGCACGATACTTTCACGCACCGACAGGTTCATTTCTTCCCGAAGCAGGTTATAATGACTGATCAGAAGCATTCCATTACGGGTAGCAATGCCGAAGAGGGAGATAAACCCGATAATAGCGGGAATACTCATCTCTCCCGTGGTAATGAACAAGGCAAAAACGCCGCCTATCAATGCCAACGGAAGATTCAAAAGGATGATTCCGCTCTGAGAGGCATTCTTGAACTGTACATACAACAGCAAGAAAATCACCACGATACTCATCAGAGAGGTCAGCGTCAGAACACGACTGGCCGCTTGTTCACTCTCAAACTGACCTCCATATTCTACGTGATAACCTTCCGGGAAATGAATCTTTTCGTCAATGCAACGCTGAATGTCCTTGACAACGCTTCCCAAGTCTCTTCCGCTTGTATTGGCTGAAATCACGATCTTTCGTTTCACGTTCTCGCGATTAATGGTATTAGGTCCCATAGATGAAACAATCTCAGCTACCGAAGCCAAAGGAACTTTCTGTCCGTTGGCTGCATCCAGCATCAAATCGTTGATGCGTTCAATGGAACCTCGGTTGGCTTCCGAAGCACGAACAATCAGATTGAAAGATTTTCCTTTTTCGTAAACCTGAGAAACGACTTCACCCGCCATATTTACCGTGATGAATTCATTGAACTGCGGCAATGAAATGCCGTATTTTGCCAACATTTCACGCTTGGGGACAATCTTCAGTTCCGGACGTTCAATCTGCATTTCGACATTCAAATCGGCAATTCCTTCCACTTCATGAATCTCTTTCTTTATCTGATTGCCTATAGAGAACATGCGATTCAAGTCATCACCGAACAGCTTGATGGCTATACTTGCTCTCGTACCACTCAACATGGCATCCATGCGGTGGCTTATAGGTTGACCGATTTCGACATTCACTCCGCTTAACGTAGCCAGTTTTTCACGCACATCGGCCAGCAATTCTGCATGCGAACGGTCTCTCAGTTCAAAAGGAGCTTCAATTTCAGAAGTGTTCACTCCCAAAGCGTGTTCATCCAGTTCAGCACGTCCCGTTTTACGGGCTACGGTCTGAATTTCAGGAATCGTCAGCAGAAATTCTTCCGCACGCCGACCGATCCGATCGGATTCTTCAAGAGAAATACCAGGAAGTGAACTGACATTGATAGTAAACGATCCCTCGTTAAAAGGTGGCAAGAAACTGCTTCCTAAAGTAAAGAAGGCGGCTACCGCAATGAAAAACAAGCCCACCGTACTTCCTACGACTATTTTTTTATGTTCCAAGGACCATACCAGTCCTTTTTCATAATACTTCTTCAACCACGCTGCCAAAAAGACTTCCTTGGCAAGACCTTCCCGGTCGTTCTGCTTACCCAACAAATAGCTGCAAAGCACAGGAGTCAAAGTCAAGGCCACCAGCGTAGAAGCAAAAAGGGCAACGATGAAGGCGATACCCAACGGTATCAGCATCCTACCTTCCATTCCACTGAGGAAGAAAAGGGGAACGAAGCTCACCACGATGATTAAGGTGGAGTTCAGAATAGGCATTCTAACTTCGCGGGATGCATTGAATACGACCTGAATGACCGGCAGACGCTGTTCCACAGGCAACTGGCGGTTCTGGCGCAGGTGCTTCCAAACGTTTTCCACGTCGACAATCGCATCATCGACCAAGGAACCGATGGCAATAGCCATACCTCCCAAACTCATGGTATTGATGCTCAGCCCCATGACATGAAGTGTCAGCACGGCAATGACCAGAGCCAAAGGCAAGGTAACCAAAGAAATCAACGTAGTTCGGGTATTGGCCAAAAACAGGAACAATACAATCACGACAAAGAAAGCACCTTCATACAACGATTCCTTCACGTTACCGATAGAGCTCTCAATGAAACGAGACTGACGGAATATATCCGTAGAGACATGAACATCGGAAGGAAGGTTCTTCTTCAAATCATGCAAAGCCGCTTCCAGCTTTTCCGTCAATTCGATGGTTCCGGTATTGGGCTGCTTGGTAACGGTAACCAGCACGGCAGGCTTGCCTTTTTCTGAAGCCACTCCCAATTTAGGCTGTTGGGCTCCAATACGTACATCGGCAATATCTTCTAAGGTAACCGGAGCTTCATTGATGGTTTTAACGACCGCCTTGGCCATACGTTCCACATCGGTACTTGAGAGGACACCGCGGACAATGTATTCATTGCCATATTCATAGATGACACCGCCACTGGTATTGGTATTCATGTTCCGAGTGACAGCCATCACTTCTCCCAACGTGATTCCGTAATGCTTCATGCGTTCAGGATGAAGCAAGATCTGATATTCCTTGATATCACCTCCCAAAACTGCGACCTGTGCCACTCCACCCGTAGAAAGCAAGCGGGGACGAATCGTCCAATCGGCCAACGTACGCAAGTCCAACATAGAGGTACTGTCCGCTGTCAATCCGACAATCAGCAGCTCCCCTAAAATAGACGACTGAGGACCCAAGGTCGGTTTCCCGATATTATCCGGGAGACTTTCTCCCACCGTCGCAATCTTTTCCGATACAATCTGGCGGGCTAAATAAATATCCGTATCCCAATCGAATTCTACCCATACTACCGAAAAGCCGTGGGTCGAAGAAGAACGGACACGTCGTACATGAGTGGCTCCATTCACTGCCGTCTCAATAGGGAAAGTAACCAACATTTCCACTTCTTCAGCAGCCATTCCATTCGCCTCGGTCATCACAACGACCGTTGGAGCATTCAAATCGGGAAAGACATCAACCTCTGTATGGAAGGCTGTATACGTTCCGGCTATCAGAAGCAACACGGAAGCCATCAAAACCAGCAATCGGTTTTGAAGAGAAAATTTAATAATCTTATCTAACATATCAGCGAGAGGTTAATGATTATGAGTATGTCCAGGGATGGCATTGTTGGCTGATGCCAATTTCACGTGATAGGCCCCTTCGGTCACCACTTTCTCACCGCCCTTCAAACCTGCAAGGATTTCCACTTCATTGCCATTCGTAGCCCCTAACTTCACTTCCTGCTTGCGATAGCAGTCGGCATCCAACTGGATATAGACAGAATAAATGCCTTGTTCTTCTATCAGTGCAGAAACAGGGATGCTGATTACTCCCGACAGAGGTTCCGACAAGAGGAAGACCTCTACGTAAGCTCCCGGAAGGATTTCTCCGCGATTGTCAAACTCAAAAGTAACCGGTATATAGTAAGAAGCATCTCCTGCCGAACGGCCATAAGACAGCAAGCGTCCGTTCAGGTCATCCAAACAGTAGGCTTTGTCAGAATAAGGAGTCTTAAAATTGGCCGATACGATGGAATGCAGCAAAGCATAATGACGTTCTGAAACATCCGCCTTCAATTGCAGACGATTGGTCTGGGTAACGCTTATCAGCGGCTGTCCTACGGTGACATAATCTCCTTCCTTCACCAAACAGCTTTTCACGAACCCAGCGATGGGAGATTTTACAGCCACTCCCTTTCCGCTTTTATTCACAGCTAAAGCTTCATAAGCGATTTTGGCATTCTCGTAATTTTCTTTAATCAGGTTAAAGTCTTTTTGAGACACGATTTTCCGGCCGACCAGCTTGGCTGCCCGTTCATATTCATTTTTTGCCGTTTCATACGCTATGCGTGCACGCTTCACTGGGTCTCCATTTTGCAGATGTTCGCCGGAGATACTTAATAAAGAGGAGCCTGCTCCTACAGACATACCTTCGGTTACGGGATGAGAAAAAGAAACGATGCCTGAAACGCTTGCTACCACCGTAGCCTCATGACCCTGTGCCGAAGAGATATGTCCTCCGGTCACGATGACCCGACGAAATTCACCAGGTTCCACCACTTTGGCAACGACACCTGCCGCATGGGCTTTTTCTGGAGACATGACCACTTCATCGGAACTATGTTCATGTTCATGCTCATCTTCTACCTGTTTCTGAGCGGTTTCTACATTATGGTTGTGTTCATCCGCTTCATGATCGTGAAGGGCATGATGATGGCAAGAACCCAGCAAGAAAGCCGCCAAGGTTCCTGTTAATATGTATTTTTTCATTGATGGTTATTTTATGATACTCAATAAGATAAGGACAACCCTACTTTTCATGCAGCGTTATCCACTTCATTCTTTTGGCAAAAGCCGACTTAAGAAAGCATCATAAAAGGTGGCGCCCGCAAGCCTACGGACGAGATGAGATGAAGAGCATGGAGCCGTTCCAAATAGAGCCCTTCAAAATCAGCAGGTTGATCAAGGGAAAAAGAAAAGATGACTTCACTCAACAAAGGGAGTAAAATCGTAAAGAAGTCGCAGTTGACATCCTCATGGGTATGCCAGTCTGGAGTCAAATAATGAAATTGGGTCAAGCATGCAAACGTACACGCATGTTCGCATCCCTGCTCTTCCCCGCAGTGATGATGCGCATCGGTACAGTTATCCTGCATACAAACAGTACAACGTGCCGACAAGCAGAACTGATTGCCATGATGATGGTGCGGACATACGGAGACCATCAACACCAAGATGCTGACAGCCACCAAAAAATAAGCTATGTATTTTCTTCTTCCTTCCATCTTCATTTTTTATTTCGTCTGCAAAGTTACATCTTTTTATTTTTTCTACCTATCATCATTATTTGCTATTTTACAGCATAAGCATTCATTAAAAATTACTACTGCTTCGGTATATGATAATAAGGCAATGTGCCAAATTCCTTATGAATCAAAATCTTACTATATATTTTACAAAGGGAAATAAATGATTATATTATACAACTATATTTATTTGAGAAAGAGCGATTTGTCACACACATGACCTTTTTGAGAAATAGGGTATGTTGCTAATTTACTCTTCCTGCTGCTGGTAGCGTTTCTTAAATTCAGAGGGAGTCATGCCTTTTTGGTTCTTAAACGAAGTACTGAAATAACGAGGATAGGCAAAACCTACCTCTTCTGAAATTTCTTTCACTGTCATATTAGAGTGCAAAAGTAATTCTACAGCCTTTTCGATACGAACCTGTGTGATGTACTCGTTCATTCCTACTCCTGTAAGTTTAATCATTCGGTTATAGAGCGTGGCACGACTCATTCCTATCTTACTAGTTACTAAATCAAGATTAAGAAATTCGTTCGACAAATTCTCATTGATTATCTTTTGTATGGTTTCCAAGAAATATGTATCCTCACTGTTGAACTTTGTTTCTTCTTGAATTGTAGTTTCCTGTCCAAGAACCTCTCTAGTAAATCTCTCTTGTCTTGCAATGAGATTAGCAGCCATCGTAAGCAAGAAGTCCATGTCGAAAGGCTTCTTTATATAACAATCTGCTCCCATTTTATATCCTAACATCTCGTCCTGTTCACTGCATCTAGCAGTAAGTAAAATTACAATTGTATTATGGAGCAAATCGCTAGTTTTTATCTGGTTACATAATTCAAAACCGTTCATTACCGGCATAGTAACACCACTGATGACTAGTTCAATCTTGTGTGCATAACAAAGATCTAATGCATCTTTTCCATTATTAGCTGTATATACCTCTTTAAAACTCTCAATGAGCATTTTATGTAAGAACTGATTCATTTCATCATTATCGTCTACTACTAGTACAGAATATTCTTTAAGCTTCTTCAATTCTTTCTGACTTTTCTTCTTGACTTTGGTGATATTAACAGATTTACCTGCTTTCTGATAATCCTCATTCATTACGTTCTGCAAACTGATTGTATCTACTATCGGAAGTTCAAAATAAATAGATGCTCCGTTACTTACGCTATTATAAGCATCAATCCTACCTCCCATTGATTCCACCATACATTTGGTATGATACAAAACCAGAGCATTAGTTTCTTCAGATATCTTTTGTTCCATTTCTTTATCAAAGATATGTTTTAGTTCATCCAACGATAAGTTCTCATCTGCATTCTGTACCGTTATGCTGACATAACCGTTTGAATTTTTTTGTGTACGGATTCTAATTACAGATTGTTTCTTATAATAGTGAATAATGCCTAGTAAAATATTAGCTAAAATAATCTGACATTTCCATTCGTCCAATGCTATGGTAGACAGACTTTTGTCTAACACACATTCAAACGTAATTCCGTTCTGTTCGGCCTCATTTTTCAAGTCCTCTGCTATTTGACTCACCACCGTATTGATGTCATTCATTTCCCGAAGTTCTTCTTTTTGCAGGGAATCCATTTCATTGATATTAAGAACCGTATTAATGATATGATACATGTTCGATGCTTGGTGATAGATCTTTTCCAAAAGATCAAACAGTGTTTGTTGACTAAAATGTTGTTTTCCTTTATTTGCCATCAACTGTTTCAACGGAGCATAAATCAATGTAAGTGGTGTACGGAGTTCATGGTTCACATTTATCAGAAACTCTATTTTCTCCTCATTCACATGCTGCTTGTAGGCATGCATATTTCTACGCACCTGCTTCGCTTTAATATAACGATAATAAAATAAAACACCTATAACCAGTATTAGACAAGCCATATAGAACCCCAATAAGAAGCCATTAGAAAGGTACCACGGAGGCAATACTTCAAAGTCCATAAGCTGGATAGCCGGTGTCATTTCGCCCGTTTTGGTTATACAAGAAGCCATGAGTTTATATTTACCAGGCGAAAGCGATGACGGTAATTTATATCGCGTGTCGTAAGTATCAAAAGTCTGAATGTTTCCTCCCTTGATGAGTGAATAGCGGATTAAATTGCGCTGTAGCACATCTTTGGTATTAATCTCAACCATTATGCTCAATGAGTTATAATCCGATTTTATTTTCAACTTTTTAAACTCTTTTTCTTCTACAGATTCTCCATTAATCTGCACATCGGTCGGTTGAATTTTAGGGTTATCAACTTCAGGAACTGGCATAGAAGTAGCAATCTGCACTAAACCAGCTGAACCTCCAAGATAAATATACTTTTTTTTGATAGTATCAAAATAGTTAAATAGAAGTTCGTTAGGAAGGAAACCGTCAGAATAATTATATTGTATGAATTTTTCATTATTGAATTCATATGAAAAGAGTTGGTTGTCCGCACCAATCCAGAGACGATCTAAATTATCGAATACTAAAGAAGTAACATTAGAAAAGAGATTTGTTTTTATTTCTTTATAAATTTTAGTATCCATATCATAAACTCCGAGTCCATGGTCGCTTCCTACTAAAATCTTATGATTGTAATTATAGGCAAGAGAACTTATTCTATAACCGCTCGGGATTTGAAATAATTTTTTAACCTTATCATCTTTTTGTGAGACATAGTATACTTGATTATTATATCGTAATAAAGAGAATTCATCATTTGAATGAGCTAATTCAATTCCTAATTTTTGAAATGGCTTATGGTTAATGTCCAATATTTCTGTAAATGAATTTTTACTAGGACGATAAACTAAACATCTTCTGCCAATAATATAGATTTTATCCTTACCTACTCTATTTCCTAAAGGAAGACAGCCCTCATTACATTCCTGCTTGTTAATTTCTTCATTTACAATAATAAAAGGACTATATCCCCCGGTGGATTTATTGAATCGAAACATACCCTTCGGATAGACATAAACTAATAATTCTTCCTCATTAATGGAGGTGATGGATACTATTTTTTCATCGTATGTGGACGGAAAATGTTTAAATTTTTGAGTCCTAGGATTAAATAAATTGATACCTCCTCCATCAGTTCCTATCCATAGAAGTCCGTCTTTTTCCTCATAAAGGGTTAGAATTGTTGCATTTGATAAACCATATGAACCATTTGCTGGGCTTTCTTCAAATGTACGTATATAATTCTTTTTTATACAAAATGCACCATTTCTTACACTACCTGCCCATAAAAGGTCATTCCTATCTATATAAATAGTTTGAATACTATTTGAAGGCGGAGTGAATTTATTGTCTGCTTCATGCCTTATTTCTTTAAATTCTCTTGTTCGTAAGTTGATAACCTTTAGCCCCTCGCCATCAGTCGCTAACCATAATATACCCTTATGCTCTATTATATCTAAGATACAATTAGTATCTAACAACTTGTTTTTTGTGTTATATGCTTCTACAAGTTTGCCACTTAAGTCATATTTTTCCAATCCTTTATTGGCAGAGGCAACATAAATACTTTGGTTGGGTGTAAGGCATATAGCTTTAATAATAAGAGAACAAGGCTCTATAAGTTGCTTAAAGTCATAGTCTTGAATATCCATTGTGAAAACACCATCTATTTGAGTTGCAACAAGTATCTTCTGCTTGGATAATTGTTTTATATCTACAATCTTACTTTTAAGAAAATGTCCTGTTTTTACATCTTTTATAGGATACGAAATTAATGAATCTGTAGCATAATCATATTTTATGACTTTACCATACGCACCAAAGAACAGACCTTGTTTACAAGCTAGTGATGAAAAAGTTTTATGATTGCTTTTCCTAATAAAATGATTTTTCCCTTTGTCGAAAATAGCTAGTCCCATAGAGGTTCCTACCCAAATTCTTCCTAAACTGTCTTCTTGTAAAGTGTTAACATAGTTAGAAGGTAATGTATTACAATTTTTCTCGTCGTGAAAAAACGCAGTAATCTGATTTTGTTTATAGACATTGAGCCCCTTACGGGTACCTAACCATAAATTTCCGCTTTTATCTTGTATAATACAGTTCACAGAAACTTGAGATAATCCTTTATCTATTGACAAAGGATAATAAAAATAGTTAATATTATTCTCTGCAAACATAGGACACCATATTAGTATGAGCCCTAAAATATTAAGTATATAACGATTTATTTTCATAATATAGATTTGCATATGAGGTTTGTACAAACATAGGAATAATATTTATTTTTTTAGCTAAAAAGGGAATTAAATAGCGATTTTTTGAGTTTTATAGCGATTTTCTGACTATACTTTGTAATTTATATGCTTTTTCGATTGATTTTTTGAGACAACTAAAAGATTATTGAACCATGTTTCCTTGATACAGCCCCTATATTTGTTCTAACAAATTAAACCTTTTATATCTTAAATAAGTAACAAATGAAGAAAGAAAGACATGGTAGTCTAGTTCCCGAGTCAGGAAATGTAAGACGTAATTCCTTATTAAAGGCAGCCCCTATAGTTATGGGTTTACTGATGGCAGGAAGTCCTATTTCTGCTTTTGCTGAAATAGACTCTAATAGTGTATTAGTTACAGACCAGGCATCTATTACTATTAACGGTAAGATTACTAATGCCAAAGGCGAAGCTTTGATTGGTGTAAACGTTATGGAAATAGGGACCACAAATGGTACTATTACAGACATTGATGGTAACTATAGTTTGAAGACAGCACAGAATGCTGTATTAAAAGTATCTTACGTAGGTTACAAAGACCAGCAAGTAAGAGTAAATGGCAGGACAAAGCTCAACATCGTTTTGCAAGAAGACACTAAGGCTTTGGAAGAAGTTGTTGTAGTTGGTTATGGCGTTCAGAAAAAAGCAAATTTAACAGGAGCAGTATCAATGGTTTCTTCAGAACAATTGAAAGATGTTTCTAGCTCATCTGTTTCTCAAGCTCTCCAGGGTAAACTCTCAGGTGTCGTTATCTCTAAGAGCAACGGTACTCCTGGTTCTGGTGCCTCAATCAGAGTTCGTGGTGTTGGTACCTTTGGTGATAATGCACCGTTGATTGTTATTGATGGTGTCCCTGTAGAGGGTGGCTTAGAAACCATCAATCCATCTGATATCGAGTCTGTAAACGTTTTAAAGGATGCCGCATCAGCAGCTATTTATGGATCACGAGCAGCTAATGGTGTAATTTTGGTTACAACAAAACGTGGAGAAGAGTCTAAAACAAAACTTCAAGTTGACGGCTATTTTGGCTTACAACGTATTTCAAAACATTATGATATGTGTAATGCTGCTGAGTTCGTTGAACTTCAGAATGAAGCCATTCATAATGCACAGCGTTGGTTAGGTTCAGACCAAAAACCGTTCTTCACCGATGATCCAAAATCATACGGTAAAGGAACTAATTGGGAAAAAGAATTGTTTGATGTTGCACCAACCTATAATATAAACGTAAGTGCAAGAGGTGGAAATAAGAATTCAAATTATTACTTATCTGGAGGGTATATGAATCAAGAGGGTATCCTAATGAATACTTCTTATGATAAGGCTAATTTCCGTTTCAATTCTGATAATAAATATGGAAAATACTTAAGATTTGGTACAAGTGTTAGTTTCACTACAAGTTTACAACATGGTTCCTCAACTTCAGCCGGTGAGGCATATAGTGCATCCCCTACCATTAATCTATTTCAAGAAGACGGAGTTACTCCAGACTATGGAACACATGCAGGAGAAACAGGGCTAAGTCCTGTATATATGGCTAAATTGAATAACCCGGAAACAAGAGCTTATCATCTTATTGGCAATATATATGCCGAATATCAATTGTTAGATTGGTTAAAGTTTAAAGTAAACGCTGGCGTTGATTTCAACTCTTATGAAAATAGAAAATTCACCCAAACTTATAATATAGACGATTTATACACTAATTCTCGTTCAAGTTATAAGGAAACAAGAGGTAAAGATATCACTTGGCTGAATGACTATTTATTATATTTCGATTACAAATTCTCAGACAAGCATGCAATTGATGGTATGGCTGGTTATTCACAGCAGTTGACTACAAATGATAACATTTGGGGACTTGCTTACGATTATATTTCTGAAAATCTTAATATGCAGGTTCTAAATGGTGGAACAAATGCAACAGATTCTCGTAATGGCGGTGGTAAGAGTGAAGTAGCAATGCAGTCTTGGTTTGGTCGTATTAATTATAACTTTGACGACCGTTATTTATTCTCATTTAACCTTCGTGCCGATGGTTCTTCTCGTTTCGCTAAAGGCAATAGATGGGGCGTATTTCCATCTGTTTCTGCTGCGTGGCGTATTAATAGAGAAGCATTCTTCCACTGTGATTTCATTTCTAATTTGAAACTCCGTGTAAACTGGGGACAGTTAGGTAATCAGTCTGTATCAAGCTACTACCCAACCATTGCAACGTTAAGTAGTCAAGATACAATGTTAGGCCCTGGAGGTCAGAATTATACCATTGCACCTGGATACTATATTTCTTCATTGTTCAATAAGGATCTAAAATGGGAAACAACTACTATTGCAAACGTTGGCTTGGATTTGGGACTATGGAATAATCGTTTAACCGCTTCTTTCGAATATTTCGAAAAGCGTACATCTGATATTCTTCGTAAACAGGTTATTCCTTTAACTGTTGGAATGGGAGCTCCTAATGTCAATTTTGCTAAGACTCTTAACCGTGGTTTCGAAATGGATATCAATTGGCAGGACAAGGTAAACAAAGATTTTAGCTATGCTGTCGGTATGAATATAAGTACGGTCCATAATGAAGTAGTTGAACTGAGCGATGGTAAAGACCAAGAGGTACGTGATGGTGGTCACCGTTGTACCTTAATCAACAAAGTAGGTTATCCTATAGACTCTTTTTATGGATGGGAACAGGAAGGAGTTTATGCAAGTAAGGAAGATATTGAAAACTCACCTAAATATGGTAGTGCGATTGTAGGTTCATTAAAATTCAAAGACCAAAACGGTGACGGTGTTATCGATGCTGATGACCGTGTAATCTTAGGAAATGCTATTCCAAAACTTTCATTTGGTTTCAAAGCATCTGCAGAATATAAGAACTTCGATTTCTCTATGTTCTGGCAAGGTGATCTTGGTAAGAAACAGTATATGCCTTATGAAAAATGGCTGAATGATGGAGGCATTAACTATGGTAAATGGTGGTATAAGAATCGCTGGACAGGTGAAGGCACTCCAGGTATGTGGCCAGCTGTAATTTGGGGTGGATCATACTCTATGTATGAAATGAACTCGTTCTTGCTTACGGACGCAAGTTATGCACGTTTAAAGAATCTTTCGATAGGCTATTCATTTGATGTACTTGGAAAAACACATTGCAGAATATATATAAGTGGAGAAAATCTTCTTACTATAACAAGTAAAGATTTCTTTGGATCCGACCCTGAAATCAGTGGTTATGCACAATATCCTTATTGGTCAAGTACATATCCATCAGCAATGACATTTATGGTTGGTGCTAGTATTAAATTTTAATCCTTAAATATAAGAAAATGAAAAAATATATTATAGGTGCCCTTGTTGGTATGGGCATGCTTTCTTCATGTAGCGATTTCCTTGATAGGGAACCTTTTGGCAAACTGTCAGAAAATAGTTTTTATCAGAACTTGCAACATGCAACGTATGCTGCTAATTCCTGTTATACTCCGTTAGCAAATCTAAATGGCTTTTGGGCTACAGGAGTCTTAATGTTTGGTAATATGTGCAGCGACGATGCTTCGCAGAATAGTTCTATCAATAGTGCTTATACACGTGGCGCATTTGATCCGGGTGATTATTATATGGTAACAGGAACTTTTGAATATGCATATAAAGGAATTGCTCGATGCAATGTAGGTATTGAAAAGGTTTCTCAGATGACTGATGATCAAATTGATCCTGAAGATAAAAAGGCTATTATTGGTGAGATGAAATTCATCAGAGGTTTTTGGTATTATCATTTGATTCGTCTTTTCGGTGATGTGCCAGTTATTTTAAAACCTGTTGTTTTATCAGATGAAACAACTTTATTACCAGCACGTACTCCTGTTGATCAAATAATTAAAGATGTAATTATTCCAGATTTAACTTTCGCTGCAGAGAACTTGCCAGAAACACGTTCAGGAGTAGATGTATCACGTGCTACAAAAGGGGCTGCTCATGCTTTTTTAACAGCTGTACATATGTTGTCAAAGAATTATGCAGCGGCTATAACTGAAGGTGAAAAAGTAGTAGCTTTAGCAAATAAGGGAGTTTACGAACTACTTCCTGATTTGGAATCTATTTATAGAGAAGAAAATGAGTTCAACAAAGAAAATATTTTTGAAGTTTCCTTTAGTAAAGATAAAATAAACTGGGCTTCACACTACTTTGGTACTCCTTATGGTGGTTTCTGTCGTGGTCAGCATTATATTACTCATATTCATCCTTCTGCAGATTTAAGAGATTCATTCTCCTTAATTGACGGTAACTCAATTAAAGAGGATCCTAACAAGTTGTATAATAAAGATGAATTTTGGAAGAATAGAGACCCACGTTTTGATATTACTTTCTATACTCCGTTAGATAAAACAACTCATAAGGCAACAGGGGAACCTATTACTTTTAGTTCTGATATGGTCTTAAACAAAGAGGTCGGAGTAGATTTCCAAAAGTTTACTATATGGTATGGTCCTGAACAGAGCAATATTGGTATCAATAACATTTTGATGCGTTATGCCAATGTATTACTGTATTTGTCAGAAGCTTATACTCAGACAGGCAACCTTGAAAAAGGTGCTGAATATCTTAATTTGGTTAGAACTCGTGCTCGTAATTATGCATTGGCACATCCTGATAAGTATAATCAAGCGGGATTATCTGCAGAGAAGGTATTACCAAATGTAACATTTAACAATGCTGAAGAAGGTATGAAATTTATACGTAGTGAAAGACGTGCTGAATTCGCAGGTGAAAATTATCGTGGATATGACCTTCGCCGTTGGGGTATTGAAGAATCAACATGGGCTAAAGTTCAAGGGTTCTCATGGGATACTAAGATGTCATTACTGCCTATACCTTCATCAGAAATGAATGTGAATCCTAACCTGACACAGAATCCAGGCTATTAAAATAGTTTTTTCATATTTGAAAGTAATAATTAGAACCTACAGACTTAGTTCTGTAGGCTCTTAATTATTGATTTTATTTAAAATTGCAATAAGAAACTATCATATAGTGCTTTGCATAGTAACCTTCCATAAGAACGTTTGTAAGCTTACTCTTAGACCTATAAATCCCATTTTTAATTTATTGTACAGGTAAAGTACCACTTATTTATTGGCGAACCTGTTTCTATGCAAGAGAATTATACTTTGTTTTACTATAGCATAATAAATAAAAACAAAAAAATATCAACAATATTACTTTTTATTATTTAAATATTTGATTTTGTAATTAGTAAAAAATAACCATGAAAAAAATATTCCTTTCTGTAATGATGACACTATGTGCCCTCAGTATATATGCACAAAATCCAGAATTAGTAAAATACGAACGCTACTGGAAAAAAAATGTTGAAAAAGTAAGAGTTATGTCTTACAATATCCTTAACGGATTTGGTTGGGGAGAAGACTTGGAACGTCAAGATCGTTTCGTCGAATGGATAAAACAACAGGATCCAGAAATTTTAGGTTTGCAAGAATTATGTAATTTTGATCTCCCTAAATTAAAGCAATTAGCAGCACGTTATGGTCATCCATATGCAGAAATTGTGATTGCCGATGGATATCCCGTAGGTGTTACTTCAAAGAAACCAATTATATTGAAGCATAAGATTGAGAAAGACTGTGGTCATGGTTTAATACATATTCAAACATACGGCTTCGATATTTTGGTTACCCATCTGAATCCTGCCAATACCATAAAACGTCAACAAGAAGCTGCAAAAATTGCAAAGTATATCAATGAAAATAAATTAAAAAACTGTATGTTAATGGGAGATATGAACTCTCATTCACCATACGATGCAGATTTCATGGAAACTCATGCGTATGAACTATTAGGTAAATATGGTGGTAATGGTAGTTCTAATCTTTTAGATGGCCAGTTTGATTATTCTGTAATATCACATTTCTTATCAGTTCCATTGATTGATATTTGTAGAAAATATGTAAAACCTGCAAAACGTACTACATTCCCTACACCTGTTTTAATGGGACAGTCACGTCATCCAGAGTATCGTAACAAGACCAACGAACGTTTAGACTACTTGTTGCTTTCTCCAAAAGTTGCTCAGTTGGCAGTTGATGCATTCATCTTCAATGAAGGTCCTACAGAATACTTATCAGACCATTATCCAATTGCTGTGGATTTATTTATTGATCACAATATGCAATAACCCAAACGATCTTATCAGTAATAATACAAGCTGTTTGAATATTAAAGCATTAACTTTCAAATAAATCATTCAAGCATATAGTCTTTGTGTATTATTGACTTATTGTAAGAAATGATTTTTTAGAAGAATACAGGGAAAGTTTCTCAACTTTCCCTGTTCTTGTTTATTACTTTAGCAACCAGACCCTTAAAAGTCTGGCTGAATTCTACTAGAGAACAAAAATATTGCAAAAAAACGAATTTAAATATTTTGTCCCATCGGTTAAAGTTCGATTAACAAAACTTCCAAGCGAATATAAACACCCATTTTTTAATAGAAATACGAAGAGCCTTGTCGCACAACAATATTCTCTGAATGTCCAATTTAGCTGTTCAAAGCCAACAAATTTATTTCATTGTCAATTTGTTTTTTCATTTATTTATCTTTTAAACACGCTAATATTTTATACCCGTCGGAAGAAGCAAGAAGATGGATTTATACCCAATCATGCATAAAATAGATTATGCACACAAGCATAAACCGACAGGCAACATTCACTACCTACCACGACAGCTGCAAGCTATTTGCAGGGCATTGAGTACACGTAAACAGACCAACCACAAAATCAAAAAAAATAGGCAGAGTTCAATATATGCATATTCACTCTGCCTATGTTTTTGATAAATTTAAAATAAGCTTATTTCACTGATGATTGTTTCAACTTCATCGTTCTACTTCTATCATCTGGACCTTTGGGATGAATGACCTCATCGATATAAAGTTCGAATTTTAAAACTGAATAACCAGGAATTGAACTTTTTCCTCCTTCTCCATAAGCCAATTGATAAGGGATGTATATTTCAGCAAAAGTTTTTTCCTTCATGTGAATCATTGCTGTAGTCCAACCCGTAATCAAACGGTCACCGACACCGAACTTAACAAAGTTGCTGACAATGTCACGATCGAATTCACCGGTATAAGTTCCATCAAAACGTTCACCATTAACTAAGAATCCCTGATAAGCTACAGATACGGTATCACTAGATAAAGGAACGATTCCATTGCCTTCTTCCAATATCTTTACGTATACAGAATCATATCTATTGGAAGCAATTGGAGAAACGATACTTCCCTCTGGCAAAACGGGGTCTTTCTTGAAATTGCGGTAGATTTTCCATTTTTCACCAGCCGGGCAGTTACGAGCTACCCTCACAATCGAATCTAAATATAATTCATTACTTCCTGCCCAATCAGCAAACGGATCCACTTCATGAGTCTCTTCAGAACAAGAAAAGAATCCAAAAGAAAAAGCGAAAAGTAACGTGATAAGCCAAAACGTATTCTTATTCATGCGTAATTCTTATTGTAAAGTTTTCAACAAACTTGTAATGCTCACCTTATCAGCGATGATGTTGTTCAATTCTGAAATAGCGACGCGTTCCTGCTGCATAGTATCACGGTTACGCAATGTTACGCAGTTGTCTTCCAAAGTCTGGTGGTCAATCGTGATACAGTATGGAGTACCGATGGCATCCTGACGACGGTAACGTTTACCGATACTGTCTTTTTCATCATACTGGCAGTTGAAGTGGAACTTCAAGTCGTTCATGATTTCATGAGCTTTTTCAGGAAGACCGTCTTTCTTAACCAATGGCATGATAGCCAATTTAACCGGAGCCAAAGCTGCTGGCAATTTCAATACGGTACGAGTTTCACCATTTTCCAACTTCTCTTCACAATATGAAGCACACATGATACTCAAGAACATACGGTCAACACCGATTGATGTTTCGATAACGTATGGTACATAGCTTTCGTTGATTTCCGGATCGAAGTATTTGATGCTCTTACCAGAGAATTTTTCATGCTGTGACAAGTCGAAGTTTGTACGGCTATGGATACCTTCCACTTCCTTGAAACCGAAAGGCATCAAGAATTCGATATCGGTAGCTGCATTAGCGTAGTGAGCCAATTTTTCGTGATCGTGATAACGGTAGTTAGCGTCACCGAAACCAAGTGCTTCGTGCCATTTCAAACGAGTAGCTTTCCAAGTCTTGAACCATTCAAGTTCTGTTCCCGGTTTAACGAAGAACTGCATTTCCATCTGTTCGAACTCACGCATACGGAAGATGAACTGACGAGCAACGATTTCGTTACGGAATGCTTTACCAATCTGAGCGATACCGAATGGAATCTTCATACGGCCGGTCTTCTGTACATTCAAGTAGTTTACGAAGATACCCTGTGCAGTTTCCGGACGGAGGTAAACTTTCATAGCACCTTCTGAGGTAGAACCCATTTCAGTAGAGAACATCAAGTTGAACTGACGAACTTCAGTCCAGTTTGTAGTACCAGAAATAGGACAAACGATGCCTTCATCCAAAATAATCTGACGAAGTTCGTTCAAGTCGTTCGCATTCATTGCAACAGAATAACGTTCGTGGAGTGCATCACGTTTTGCCTGATGTTCCAATACGCGAGCGTTAGTAGATCTGAATTGAGCTTCATCGAAAGCATCGCCGAAACGTTTTGCAGCCTTAGCTACTTCCTTATTGATCTTATCATCATATTTTGCAATCTGGTCTTCAATCAAGACGTCAGCGCGGTAACGTTTCTTTGAATCACGGTTGTCAATCAAAGGGTCATTGAATGCGTCAACATGACCTGAAGCTTTCCAGATAGTAGGATGCATAAAAATAGCAGAGTCAATACCTACAATATTTTCGTGAAGCAAGACCATGCTCTGCCACCAGTATTGCTTGATATTGTTCTTTAATTCCACACCCATCTGACCATAGTCATAAACAGCGCCTAATCCATCATAAATATCACTTGATGGAAATACAAAGCCATACTCTTTACAGTGTGAAACAATTTTCTTGAAAACGTCTTCTTGTGCCATTTTTCTAAATATTTTATAATTTTTTTAATTCTTTTCTACAAAAGTCGGGGACAAAGATACGCAATTATAAACAAAAAACTGCCTTAGGTATATTAATTTATCTTATGAAGCAAGGATAAAGACCATAAAAATGTCCCCCAAGCAGAAAAAAAAACTACTTTTGTACATTCTTTTTTTAGGTTCCGTTTTTCACCTGTCTGTTTTTTCGCATGAAAATAAAGCTGACAAATGTAACCATCGGCTGATTACAATCCGAAAGACGAGGAACTTATCAGTTAAAGTTCTTTAGACATGAAACAAGACAGAGTGTTAGACAAACATACGCGAATGACGACGGAACCGGTGGGACATTTAATCACCACATTAGCCATCCCTACCATCATCAGCATGCTCATTACTTCCTTTTATGTAATGGCAGACACGTATTTCGTAGGAAAAATCAATACCCAGTCGACTGCAGCCGTAGGTATTTCGTTTTCAGTGATGGCCATTATCCAAGCTTTCGGCTTTTTCTTCGGACATGGATCGGGAAATTACATATCCCGGAACTTAGGAGCTCAAAATTTGGAGAAAGCTGAAAAGATGGCTTCTACCGGCTTCTTTCTGGGTTTCTTGTCCGGCATTGTCTTTGCTGCGATCGGCTTACTTTATCTGACTCCCATCTGCATCGGTCTGGGCTCTACCCAAACGATTCTTCCGTTTGCCCAAGACTATTTGGGCACCATTTTATTGGGAGCCCCTTTCATGGCGGCTTCCATGACCTTGAACAACCAGCTTCGTTTTCAAGGAAATCCCATGCATGCCATGGTGGGAATCGTCATCGGCGCTGTCTTGAATGTCGGACTGGATCCTCTGCTGATATTCGTATTCGACCTCGGCATCCGTGGAGCAGCCTTGTCCACACTCATCAGCCAGTTTTGCAGCTTCATCACGCTGATTTACCTGGCCAACCGGGGAACCAATATGGGCATCCGTTTCCAGCACTTCACGTTGAAATGGGAATACCTGAAAGAAATCGCCTATGGAGGAAGTCCTTCCCTTTGCAGGCAAGGGCTGGTTTCCATTTCGACTATCTTGATGAATGTGACGGCGGGAGGTTTCGGTGACGCAGCCATTGCCGGAGTATCCATCGTGACCCGTATCTGTCTGTTCATCAACTCATTCGTAATAGGATACGGACAAGGATTCCAACCGGTATGCGGCTTCAATTACGGAGCAGGATTATATACCCGGGTACGAAAAGGATTCTGGTTATGCGTAAAGACTGGATGGATCTTTTTAACCATCTGCTCCATTGCCGGTTTTATTTTCGCTCCCCAAATCGTATCATGGTTCCGTGCAGAAGATGCAGCCGTCATCGAAATTGGAGCCCAAACGCTCCGTTGGCAGCTGATCACCCTCCCATTGGGCAGCTGGGTCATCCTATGCAACATGATGCTTCAAACCATACGCAAACCGGCTCAAGCCATCATCTTATCTTCTGCACGCCAAGGACTCTTTTTCATTCCACTGATTCTGATTCTCCCCAGGATGCTGGGATTGCAGGGAGTGGAAATGTGTCAGGCTGCCGCCGACTTTTTCTCCTTCCTTCTGGCCATACCGCTCACCCTACCGGTGCTGAAAACCTTGCGAAAGGATGTTCCTACGGCACACTCAACCTACCAAGGAGAATCCGAGTTGGAGTGATTCGCCAATCCATAGCGTTATGGAAAGCTGATAGGGAGTCATTTCTTGGACAGAAGAGCAAAATCCCTTATTTTCAACCGCTCCTCCATTTATTTAGAGTATAAGCTTTTAAAGAGTGTACATTTTTTTATATTTTTGCAATATAATGTGTATATCATCAGACCCTATTTGTATCTATGAGCGAAGATAGTTTCGATAAAAAGAATAAAGAAGGAAATAACCTACCCGAAAAAGAGGGAAATCCAGAACAAAAATCACAAGTTCAGAACGACGAAGCAGTCAAGCATAAACTAAGCGGCATGTATAAAAGCTGGTTCTTGGATTATGCTTCGTATGTTATATTGGAACGTGCCGTTCCACATATCAATGATGGCTTAAAACCGGTTCAACGACGCATCCTTCATTCAATGAAACGATTGGATGACGGAAGGTACAACAAGGTAGCCAATATTGTAGGACATACCATGCAGTTCCACCCGCACGGTGACGCTTCCATCGGAGACGCATTGGTCCAACTGGGACAAAAGGACTTGCTGATAGACTGTCAAGGTAACTGGGGTAACATTCTGACCGGTGACAGCGCCGCTGCTCCCCGTTACATCGAAGCCCGTCTGTCTAAATTCGCTTTGGATGTTGTATTCAACCCGAAAACGACCGAATGGCAAGCTTCTTACGACGGCAGAAATAAAGAGCCTGTAACCTTGCCGGTAAAATTTCCGCTTCTTCTCGCTCAAGGAGTAGAAGGTATTGCCGTAGGTCTTTCCTCAAAAATCCTGCCTCACAATTTCAACGAATTGTGCGATGCGGCCATTGCTTATCTGCACAACGAACCTTTTCAGCTGTATCCAGACTTCCAGACTGGAGGAGCTATCGACGTTTCTCGCTACAATGACGGAGAGCGTGGCGGTGTGATACGTGTCCGTGCCAAAATCAGCAAGATAGACAACAAGACGTTGTGCATCAGCGAAATTCCGTATGGAAAGACGACTTCATCGCTGATTGAATCAATCTTGAAAGCCATCGAGAAAGGAAAAATCAAGATTCGTAAGGTAGAAGACAACACTGCGAACAAAGTAGAAATTCTGGTGCACCTCGCTCCGGGCGTTTCTTCCGACAAGACCTTGGACGCACTGTATGCCTTCACTGACTGTGAAGTGAACATTTCTCCCAACTGCTGTGTCATCAATGAAAAGCGACCTCACTTCTTGACTGTAAGCGATGTCCTTAAAAAGTCCGTTGACAATACGTTGGAACTGCTTCGCAAGGAATTGACCATCCAAAGAAATGAGACATTGGAATCTCTGCATTTTGCCTCATTAGAGAAAATCTTCATTGAAGAACGTATCTATAAGGACAAGAACTTTGAACAGGCAGAAAATATGGATGCAGCATGCGCTCACATCGACGAACGCCTGACTCCATTCTATCCGCAGATGGTTCGAGAAGTGACCAAAGACGACATTCTCCGACTGATGGAAATCAAGATGGCCCGTATCTTAAAGTTCAACAAAGAAAAGGCCGATGAACTGATTGCCCGCTTAAAGGGAGAAATAGAGGAAATAGACCATCACCTGGCACATATCACCGCTTACACGATCGATTGGTATACCCGACTGAAGGAGAAATATGGAAAGAACTTCCCACGACGTACTGAAATTCGCAGTTTTGATACAATCGTAGCTACCAAGGTGATTGAAGCCAATGAGAAATTGTATATCAACCGCGAAGAAGGATTTATCGGTACCGGATTGAAGAAGGATGAATATATCTGCAACTGTTCGGATATCGACGACGTAATCATCTTCTACAAGGATGGTAAATATAAAATCGTACGTATCAGCGAAAAATTATTTGTCGGCAAGAATATCCTCTATGTCAACATTTTCAAGAAAAATGACAAGCGTACCATCTATAACGTCATTTACCGTGACAGCAAGGAGGGATTCTACTATATCAAACGATTCAATATCACTTCTATGATACGCGACCGTGAATATGACATCACGCAGGGTAATCCCGGCTCAAAGATTGTGTACTTCACGGCAAACCCGAACGGAGAAGCGGAAGTTATCAAGGTAACTCTCCGACCGAATCCGCATATCAAGAAACTGGTCTTCGAAAAGGACTTCAAGAGCATCAATATCAAAGGCAGACAGTCCATGGGTAATCTGCTGACCAAATTCGATGTGCATAAAATAACCTTGAAGCATCGGGGAGGTTCTACTCTTGGAGGCAGAAAAGTATGGTTCGACCATGACGTCCTCCGCTTGAACTACGATGGACGAGGCCAATTATTGGGTGAATTCCAGAGTGACGACCAGATATTGGTGGTACACAAGAATGGAGAATTCTATACCACCGACTTTGACTTGAACAATCACTACGACCCAGATATCGAACTGATTGAAAAGTTTGACCCTGAGAAAGTATGGACGGCAGTTCTCTACGACCACGATCAGCAGAATTATCCGTACTTGAAACGATTCTGTTTTGAAAGCAGCAACAAACGACAGAGTTACTTGGGTGAAAACAAGGAGAATGAACTCATTCTGCTTACGAGCGAAGTTTATCCACGTCTGCAAGTCTTATTCGGAGGAGCTGATGATTTCCGTGAACCTCTTATCATAGAAGCGAGTGACTTTGTGGGGGTAAAAGGATTCAAAGCAAAAGGGAAACGACTTACTACCTATACTCTTGAATCTGTGAAAGAATTAGAACCTACCCGTGCCCCAGAACAGGAAAAAGATTATGATATCGACGAAGACACTGATTCTGAAGACAACGAAGACGGCCAGATGAAACTATTCTAAAACAATGAAAGAAAAACTTTTTTGCCTTCTTATGTTCCTGTCTTCCTTTGCTTCACTTCAAGCACAGGAAGACAGCCTGGAAGCGAATCGACATATCGTACGAACCGCCATGATAGGCGCCGGATTTGCCAACGTGTATGAATCCTACCTTTCTCCTTTAGAATATACCGGACCTGAAGTCCGTTTCCTTTTGGAGAATATGCGGATGACCAAACTTATGGGAGGAAATGTTTCAGCCCAACACTTGTTCCAAATCAACTTCGCCTATACGGATAATATCTCCAAATCGGCCAAAGGATACAGCGGACTCATCAACTGGAGTTATGCACTGCATTATCAAAAGTGCTATTCAGAACGCTTCAAACTTCTATTCGGTCCCATGTTCGACTTAAATGGTGGAGTGGTATATAACCAGAGGAATTCCAATAATCCGGCTCAAGCCAAAGCGTACGCCAATCTTTCTGTATCCGCCATGGCTATTTACAAGTTCCGTATCAAAAATTATCCGTTAGTAGCCAGGTATCAGATCAATCTTCCTTTCATGGGAATCATGTTCTCACCAGAATACGGAGAATCTTATTATGAGATTTTCTCCTTGAAGAACGGAGGAAAGAACGTATTGTTCACTTCTTTCCATAATGCTCCTTCTTTACGGCAGATGCTCACCCTCGATTTACCTATCAAGCAATCCATACTAAGAATAGGTTATCTCTGCGATATACAGCAGGCCAAAGTCAACAACCTGAAGAGCCACACCTATTCGCATGATTTCATGATCGGATTCGTGAGAAACTTATACCTTATCAAAGGAAAGAAACAGAGTAAGACACTGCGTACTCAGTCTCCTTTTTAATTTCGATTTATCATGAAAAAGATTTTTTTACCTTTCTTGTACCTCATCCTGTCAATCACTTTGGGGTGTTCTTGTATCCGAGAAGATGTGGCTGGCAATTCCCCTGCGGATAATTTCGAGCTTCTCTGGAAAATCATCGATGAGCAATACTGTTTTCTCGAATACAAGCATCAGGAGTATGGTCTCGACTGGAATAAGATACACGCTGAATATGCACAACGAATCGCTCCCGGCATGTCAAGTGCACAATTGTTTGAAGTGCTTTCCGAAATGGTGAATGAGCTCCACGACGGTCATGTCAATTTAAGTTCCGCCTGGGGCACTTCTCAGTACCGTGAATGGTTCGACAAGTATCCTCGAAATTTCAGTGACAGCATCCAAAGCAATTACTTAGGTAAAGACTATATTATAACCTCTGGAATAACTTATCAAATTCTTGAAAATAACATCGGATATATTTATTGTGAGAGTTTTTCCAATGGCATAGGCGATGGCAATTTGGACTTGGCATTAAATACGCTGGCTGTTTGCGACGGAATCATTATTGACGTGCGCAATAATGGAGGAGGTGACCTGACAACCGCACAAAAGTTGGCTTCACGTTTTACCAACCAAAAGATTAAAGTTGGCTACATGTCCCATAAAAAAGGCCCCGGCCATAATGACTTTTCTCAACCCAAACCTGTCTATATAGAGCCTTCCAAGGGAATACGCTGGCAAAAGAAAGCCGTAGTGCTTACCAATCGACGCTCGTACAGTTCAACCAATGATTTTGTCAACAGCATGCGCCAGATGCCTAACGTGACGATTTTAGGAGATAAGACCGGAGGAGGCTCAGGTCTCCCCTTCTCTTCAGAACTACCCAACGGATGGGTTATCCGATTCTCAGCAAGCCCCATGTTTGATACCGAAATGAATCAGTTGGAGTTTGGCATTAACCCAGCCATCAAAGTAGATATGAAACAGGAGGACATGAACCAAGGGAAAGACACTCTAATTGAAGAAGCTTGTCTTTTTTTGAAAAAAAAGTAACCAAATATTTTGTAAATACAAAAAAACGCCATATCTTTGCATCGCAATTGAGAAACAAGGTTTCTTATGCGCCTGTGGCGTAATTGGTAGCCGCGCCAGACTTAGGATCTGGTGTCGTGAGACGTGTAGGTTCGAGTCCTATCAGGCGCA
>RCNI01000314.1_pt1 | contig 31443 bp, 26 predicted proteins | sample 2041151 | NCBI WGS metagenome assembly RCNI01 (sample SAMN09708214, study PRJNA481090) | feces metagenome | isolation source: feces | place: Antarctica: Albino Rookery
CCCGTTGTGGTTGGCGCCCGACCAGGTGGTGGTGATGCCGATAAGTGAAAAATTCAATGATTATGCCCAAAAACTTTCGGATTTATTAAATAATTCCGATATTCGCACCGTTTTAGACGACCGTAACGAAAAGATCGGACGGAAGATCCGTGACAACGAATTGAAGAAAATCCCGTATCTGCTGGTGGTCGGAGAAAACGAAATGAACAACAATACCGTTTCTGTACGCCGTCAGGGACAGGGCGATATGGGCACAATGCCGGTTGAACAGTTTATCGAAAAAATAAATGAAGAGGTAAATGGTCAGTTGAAGACCATTTACAATTATAAATAAACTAATATAAGGAGGATTTAATATCGCACAAAGAATGGAAGTCAGAGGCTCAAGAAATCAGGTTAACAAAGAACCTCAGCACAGAATCAATGAGTCAATCCGTGCAACTCAGGTGAGGGTTGTCGGAGACAATATCGAAGCAGGAGTTTATCCGCTGCGCGAAGCGTTGGCGATGGCCGATGCCGCCGGGTTGGATTTGGTGGAAATTTCCCCGAATGCAGAGCCGCCTGTATGCCGTATCATTGATTACAGCAAATTTCTGTATCAACTGAAAAAGAAACAGAAGGAAATTAAAGCAAAAAGTGTCAAGGTCGTTATTAAGGAAATTCGTTTCGGACCTCAGACTGACGATCATGATTTCAATTTCAAATTGAAACATGCGAAGGAATTTTTGCAGGAAGGCGCAAAGGTAAGGGCCTACGTGTTCTTCAAAGGACGTTCAATCCTGTTTAAGGACCAAGGTAGTGATATTCTGTCTCGATTTATTGCAGAATTGGAGGATTATGGCAAGGTAGAGGCAGCTCCGAAATTAGAAGGAAAGAAAATGATTGTTGTTCTGGCTCCCAAGAAATAAGGGAGGCCGGAGCAGGCAATCTCTGAATTTGCAGGATAACGGTTGATTCCGGATAATTATATTTTTCAGAAACACTTTAAAATTAAGAGAAGATGCCAAAGATGAAGACAGTAAGTAGCGCTAAAAAGAGATTCACTCTTACCGCTACTGGAAAGATTAAAAGAAAACATGCTTTCAAAAGTCACATTCTGACTAAGAAAACAACAAAACAAAAAAGAAATCTTACTCACTCAACTATTGTTGATGGACACAACTTGCAGGCTGTTCACAAGATGTTGGTAATGTAAGAATTAAAGGAACTAGTTTATTAACCTGGATGTTATGCCGTAAGTTTTCCCAGAAAGGGAAGCGCTGACATTCAAAAAACAAAAGATTATGCCAAGAGCTAAAAATGCAGTTGCTTCAAGAGCACGTAGAAAAAAGGTTTTAAAACAAACCAAAGGTAACTTTGGTGCAAGGAAAAATGTTTGGACGGTAGCCAAAAACACATACGAAAAAGGTTTGACGTATGCGTTCCGTGACAGACGTAAAAAGAAATCGGAATTCAGAGCATTGTGGATTCAGAGAATTAATGCCGCTGTCAGATTGGAAGGGTTGTCTTACTCTAAATTTATGGGGTTGATTCATAAAGCTGATGTTGATATGAACCGTAAAGTTTTGGCTGATTTAGCGATGAATCATCCGGAAGCTTTCAAGGCTGTAGTTGCAAAAGCTAAAGAATTTGCAAAATAATTATTGAAAAATATCCTGAGAGAAGGCTGCTTCACAGCAGCCTTTTTCTGTATCATCTGTTGTGCTGTTTTGGGAATAAATATTAACTTTGCAATGATTAAATGGATTTGTCATATGAAAATAGCATTGTTGGGATATGGGAAGATGGGAAAGATGATTGAGCGCGTGGCTCATGAGAGGGGACATGAGATTATTTTGACAGTAGATGAAAAGAACAGGGAAGCAGCTGTCACCGCCAAATTGAAGCAGGCGGATGTCGCTATCGAATTTACGATGCCGGGTGTGGCTGTGGACAATTATAAATGGTGCATGGAATGCGGGATTCCTGTGGTCTCCGGAACGACAGGATGGCTCAAGCAATGGGACGAGGTGAAGGAGTATGTCAGGAAGATGGACGGCGGTTTCTTCTATGCTTCCAATTTCAGCATCGGGGTGAATATCTTTTTCAGATTGAACAAATACCTGGCCAAGATGATGAACGGTTTTAGCGACTATCGTGTGTTTATCGAAGAGACTCACCACATTCATAAAATGGATGCTCCCAGTGGTACGGCCATTACGTTGGCGGAGGGCATCCTGGATAATTTGACGGCCTACCGCTCCTGGAAGCTGGACGAAGGCATGCCGCTCGAGCCGGATACCGTGCCGGTGACTGCCAAGCGCATCGGAGAAGTGCCGGGCATCCATGGGGTCACCTACAAGTCGGCTGTCGATGAAATAGAGATCCGTCACACGGCCTTTTCGCGTGAGGGATTTGCACAGGGAGCCGTGCTGGCTGCCGAGTTTATGGTCGGAAAAAAGGGCCTTTACAACATGGATGACCTGCTTTCTGATAAATTATCATTCTGAAATATTATATGACTATGAGAAATCTCCTGACTAATAAATGGTTGAAATTTGGAGTCGTTGTGTTTGTATATCTGCTGTGGGCCTACTGGGTAGGGAGCTGGTGGCTTCTGATTCTGGTGCCTGTGATTTTCGATGTCTATATCACGAAGCGGGTACACTGGGCTTTCTGGAAGAAAAAGGGGGAGGAAAAACAGACCAAGATGGTGGAATGGATTGATGCACTGATTTTTGCAGTCGTGGCAGCTACACTGATCCGTATGTTTTTCTTCGAGGCTTATACGATTCCCACCTCTTCCATGGAGAAGAGCATGCTGGTGGGCGACTATCTTTTTGTCAGCAAGGTGGCTTATGGTCCCAAGTTGCCGAACACACCGCTCTCCGTGCCTTTCACGCACCATACGCTCCCGTTTACCACGAGCACTAAAGCCTATTCCGAGGCGCTGAAATGGCCTTACAAGCGTATTGCCGGGACCACAGAAATGAAGCGGAACGATATCGTCGTTTTCAACTTCCCCGCCGGAGATACGGTGATTGTGGGACGCGAGAATCCCGACTATTACGCGCAGTTCCGTGAGATTGCGAGAGGTTTCCGTTTCCAGTATCCGGAGATGTCCCGGCAGCAGGCCGATGCGAATGCCCGCGATTATATCTATAGCAATTTCGAGGTGATTTCCAGGCCGGTGGACAAGCGCGAGAATTACATCAAGCGCTGTGTCGGGATGCCGGGCGACAGGATTGAACTGCGCCACAGACAGCTTTATGTGAACGGTGAAATGGCGGACAACCCCGAGAAGTTGCAGTATATCTATGAGGTGCGCACCAACGGCACCCGCTTGAACCGCTTGAAACTGCAGGATATAGGCATTGCTTTCGAAGATATGATGGGCGACGAGTCCTACTATGAGTTGCCGCTGACCCTCGAGATGGTGGAGAAACTGAAGGCATTCCCCAACGTGGTGTCCGTCACTCCGCGCGAGGAGATGGAGCCCAAGATGGAGATTTTCCCCTTCGACACGCAGAACTATCCCTGGAATGTAGACAATTTCGGACCGCTCTACATCCCGAAAAAGGGTGACAAGGTGGCGCTGGACCTCAAGACGCTGCCGCTGTATGAGCGCATCATCCATGTCTATGAGGGGAACGATTTGCAGGTGAAGGATTCCGTCATCTATATCAATGGCAGGCCGGCCGACAGCTATACTTTCCGGATGGATTATTACTGGATGATGGGCGACAACCGCCATTGCTCGGCCGATTCCCGCTACTGGGGGTTTGTCCCCGAGGACCATATCGTGGGAAAAGCCTATTTCATCTGGCTCTCTCTCGACAAGGACCGGAGTTTCCTGGACAAGATAAGGTGGAGCAGGATGTTCAGATTTATACATTAGAAAAGTGGTTTTTACCACTTTTTTTTGTATCTTGCCCTTACTAATTAAAAATATCTTGCCATGAAAACGAAGGGGAAAAAGACATTTGTCTTGGATACGAACGTGATTCTTCACGATTATAAATCAATGTATAATTTTCAGGATAATGATATCATTATACCGATCGTGGTGTTGGAGGAGCTCGACAAGTTCAAGCGGGGGAATGACCTGATAAATTTCCATGCGCGTGAGTTTGTGCGTGAGCTGGATAAGATTTCTGATAAGGATTTTTTCAATAAGGGGGCCTCTTTGGGCAAGGGGCATGGCAAACTCTGGATCCGTCCGGGAGTGCCGATGTCGGACAAGATCCTGCAGTCGTTCAGGGACGATACGCCGGACCATCGGATCCTGGCGGTCACCGAGGCCGTTGCCGCCGAGCGCAAGGGCGAGAAGGTGATTCTGGTCACCAAGGACATGAACCTGCGGATGAAGGCGCTTTCGCTGGGATTGGAGGCGGAGGACTACAAGACCGACCAGGTGGCCGACCTCGATTCGGCAATCAGCCGGAGTGTCTGCGAGCTGGATGATTTCGATGTGGCGCTGATTGATGAGATTTACAAGGCCGCCAATGGGGTGGAGGCCTCCAAGGTGTTCCCCAGACAGACCCTGAAGGGCAATTCCTATTATATATTGCGCAATGGCAACGCTTCCCTGCTGGCCTGCTACGACCCTGCGACGCAGATGATGCGCAAGGTCGAGAAGCCGAACGTCTTCGGCATCTATCCCAAGAATGCGGAGCAGGCGTTCGCCGTGGATGCTCTGCTGAATCCCAATGTCCGGCTGGTGGCCATCAGCGGGAAGGCCGGTACGGGAAAGACCTTGCTGGCGCTGGCCTCAGCCTTGCAGCAGAACAAGGAGTATGAGTTCATCTACCTGGCCCGTCCGATTGTCGCGCTTTCCAGCAAGGATCTGGGCTATCTCCCCGGCGATGTCAATGAGAAGGTCGACCCTTATATGCAGCCGCTGTTCGACAATCTCGGCTTTATCCGGCGCCGTTTCAATATGCACAGCGCGGAGAACCGCCTGATTGACGACCTGCAGAAGGACCAGAAGCTGCTGATTTCCGCCTTGGCGTACATCCGCGGCAGGAGCCTCTCGGATGTCTATTTCATCGTGGATGAGGCGCAGAACCTCACCCCGCACGAGATCAAGACGATCATCACCCGTGCCGGCGAGGGCACGAAGATGGTCTTCACCGGCGATATCGACCAGATTGACACCCCCTATCTGGACAAGAAGTCGAATGGCCTTTCCCATCTGATTGACAAGATGAAGGGACAGGATATTTTCGCCCACGTGCATCTTGAGAAGGGTGAGCGCAGCCGTTTGGCCGACCTGGCAAGTGATTTGTTGTAGTATAATATATTAAACTGATGGTATATGAATAGAACCTATCTTTTTTTAGCTGATGGATTTGAGGATATAGAGGCATTGGCGGTTGTGGACATATTGCGCCGTGGGGGCGTGGAGGTACGGACGGTTTCCATTATGGAGGGGCTGGAAGTGACGAGTGCCCATGGTGTGACGGTGAAGGCGGATATGCTCCTTGCCGGTGTGGTCGGCTCTCAGGCGGAGTGCCTGATATTCCCGGGCGGGATGCCGGGGGCGGAGAATCTCGGTAACTGTGCGCCCTTGATGGAGTGGATGCAGCGCCATTATGACAATGGCGGTACGGTGGCGGCCATCTGTGCGGCTCCGGCGATGGTGTTCAGCCGCTTGTCTGCCGGACATCGCTTGAAGCTGACGGCCTACCCGGGTTTCGAGGAGTCTCTGCCCGATGCGGAGGTGGTTGCCGACGGAGTGGTGGTGGATGGACGGGTCATCACCGGCAAAGGGCCGGGGTTCGCCGTTCAGTTCGGGTTGACCCTGCTGCGTGAGTTGCGCTCTGCCGGATCGGCTGCCACAGTGGCTGCCGGCATGCTGCTTGCCTGATCGGAAAAAAATTGCCGGCCGGATCGGCTGGCATTGGCATAAAGCCTGATAAGTCTGTCGTCGGACGGCTTGTCGGGCTTTTTACATGATGATGAAATTGCCGGCGGGGAATTTTCCCACCCACGAGCAGGCCCAACGGCCCTTGCGGTTCACCTCGTACACCCGGCTGAAGAATCCCCGGATGCCAAGGACACGCTCTACGCAGGCCCAGGCCGTGTCGCGTTTGATGAAGTCCAGGATCTCCTCCTCGATGCCGGACTGGTCCTCGCCGCTCTCTTCCCCGATGCGGTCCTCCATGTCGCACACCGCTTCATACACCTCGTTGCCGATAGCCAGGCTCACGGCCTCGAAAATGTCGTCTATCTGCCCGTTGTTCAGCTTCTCCAGGGCTTTCTTCTCGATGGCCGCGCAATTGCGTTCCCATACCTCCAGCATCTCTTTCCCGTGCGTGTCGCAGGCTTCCCATACGGTGTCCACCACCCAATGGGTCTGCGACGGTTCGCCCGTCTTTTTCAGCCAGGGGATGCTCTTGATTTCTTCAATAAACCCGTCTATCGTTTTCTGTTGTTGTGGAGTCCAAAGCATAGCTGTCATCTGTTTTATGGTATTATCTTACGCAAAGATACAAAAATCAGCAGTTTTCTGCTACAATTTCAGCCAAGTCTTTTACCGGAACTTCCGTGCTGTTCTTGCCGAATGTCTTTTTGCACAGCGGGCAGGCTGTCACCAGTACGTCCGGACCGAAGGAGAGGTAAGTCTCCAGGGCGTCCCGGCTGATAGTGGTGCGTTGTGCCGGCGTGATGTGCGTATTGGCCAGCGAACCGCCGCAGCATAGCGATTTCTTGCCGTCGTATGGCATGGCAATGCGTTGGCTGACAGCTTCTAATACGTGCTCCGGCGCCGCATGCACCCCGGTGCCTCTTCCCAGTTCGCACGGGTTGTGGAACACCGTCTTCACCTCGCTCGGGCGGGGCTGCAGCGCCTTTTCCGCAATCAGCTGCTCCAGGTATTCGCTGTGGTGCATCACCCGTATATCCAGCTGGTACTCCTCCTTGAAGGTCTTGTAGCAGATGGGGCACGAGGTGACGAGTAGCTCGGCGCCGCTCGCGGCAATGGCGGCCTTGTTCTTTTCGATGATGACCGACGCGGCGTTGTAGTTGCCGCTCAGCAGCATCGGCCGTCCGCAGCAGATGCCTCCCGCCTCGTCGATGAAGGTATAGTCGGTGCCTGCCTTTTCAAACAGCTGTCGCATGGCCCGGATGACGCTCGGTGTCAGCTGCCCCATGCAGCCGGCGAAGTAGGCCACCTTGGCCTTGCGCAGGGCAGGGGCGGGTAGGTAGCTATAGGTGTTTTTCGTGATGTGCGTATAGTCGTGCCGCTGTGTGAGGCGCAGGGCGTTCAGCCGCAGGTCCACCGGGCAGGCGGCTTCGCAGCGTCCGCACATCAGGCAGTTGGAGTCCTCCTCCGCATGGTCTGTCTGGTGGCGCACCTTCTTCAGGAAGTACACCGGCTGCGTCGTTTTCATCCCTAAGGAGCTCCCCAGCTGGCACTGGTCGAGGCAGATGCCGCAGCGCGAGCAGGAGTACAGCTGGAATTTGCTGATCGGGGTGAATTTGCGTCCCTGCCTGATGCCCCAGTTTTTCAGGAAGATGTATACGATTTCTGTCGGGATGTGCATATACCTGGAGAAGGGCAGGAGCAGGAAGAAGAGTCCCAGGGCCGAGGAGTAGGCCCACCAGGCCGGGTAGGCCAGCTGTTCGATGGGCAGGAAGGTGCCGAAGAACTCCCCTGCGTTGTGGGTCAGGAAACTGCCGCCGCCGCGCAGGCCGCTCGTGAAGCTCTCCGCCAGGAAGCGGAGGGGGAAGATCAGCCACAGCACGGTCAGTATCACGCGGTCAAACGGCCGGTGTTGGGTCGTGCGTTTCATCCCCAGCGCCTTGGAATACATCCGCTTGAACCATGCCAGGGCCAGTCCGGAGAGGATCATCAGCAGGATCAGGTCCATCAGGAAGGCGAACACGTCGCTGTAGGCGAAGGTCTCCTGTGCGGGGTGGAAGAAGCGGAAGAAGATGGCGAAGTAGGGGGGATTCAGCAGGTTGCAGTGGTACACCAGCGACTCGATTTTCCCTACGACGATCAGGAGGAACCACCCCAGCCCGAAGCACATGTGCATGTAGCCGAGAAAGGGGCTGGTGCGGTAGATCTTGTGGTGCACCAGGCTCTCCAGGAAGACCTCCCTGACGGCTTTCAGGCTCTTGGCGGTGAGCGTGTTCTTGAGGATTGTACGCCTCTCTTCACGCGTGAATCCGCGTATCCAGCGGGTATAGGTCACTGCCAGATAGATCAGCAGGAGGTTGAGTCCGAGGGTGAAGGGGAGTACAAACGGGTCGTAATACATGGTGATGGGTTATAGGGGTTGGTTGTCGATATATTTTAGCAGGCTGAGTATCATGTGCCGGGTGTCCACGCCCCGGGGGCACACGAGCAGGCATTTGCCGCACAGCATGCACTTGTGGATTTGTTCGCGCACTTCGGAGGTCTCGCCTCTTTTCACCAGCATCTGCAGTTTGCGGATGTTGAAATCGGTGAACGCTCCTGCCGTGCAGGTGGCGGTACAGCCTCCGCAGCCGATGCAGAGGCGGGTGCTTGCCACCTCCCTGTCAAGTTGGTCGGCCATGGAGCGGTCGTTTTTGTCATACTCAATGGCTCGCGCTCCCGATATGGAAAATCCCCAAAAATTGGTCATGGTCTCTTTCCGTTTTTATGGGTGTTGGTGGATGGTTTTCAGATAGTCGCTGATCTCCAGGGCTGCCGAGCGTGCGTCGGTCAGTGTGTCGGTCAGGTTCATGGGGGCGGTGCTGCATCCTGCCACGAACACTCCCTCCACGTTCGTGCGGTTCGGGGCGTAATGCGGGTCCTTCACCTTCAGGAATCCGTTGGGGGCCAGCGTCAGCCCCAACTCGCGGGCCAGGTAGCGTCCGCCGTCCGAGGCCTCCATCCCCACCATCAGCACCATCAGGTCGAGCGTCATGCGCAGCGGTTTGCCCACCAGCGTGTCCTCGCATTTCACGAACAGCTGTTTTTCCCGGTTCTCCGAGGCTTCCGACAGGCGCCCGCGTATGAATTTGATGCGGTATTTTTCCTGGGCCTCCCGGTAGAGCTCCTCATATCCCGGGCCGAACATGCGCATGTCCATGTAGAAGCAGAAGATTTCGCACTCCGGCAACAGCTCCCGCAGCTCGATGGCCTGTTTCACCGCAGTGATGCAGCACACTTTCGAACAGTGGTAGTTGCATATCTTCTCGTCCCGCGAGCCCACGCACTGGATTAGCCCGATGCGCTGGGGGCTCCTCCCCGTGGCGGTGCTGATGGAGTGGTTGGCGAACATGTTCTCCAGCTCTACGGAGGTGATGACGTTTTCATAGATGCCGTATCCGTACTCCTCCTTGCGGTGTGCGTCGAACGTGCGGAATCCGGTGGTCGCCAGCAGTGCGTCGCCTTCCAGCAGCGCGCCGTTGTTCAGCTCTACCGTGAATTTCCCTTCCGCCGTGCGTCCGGTCTTCACCGGCTCGGAGTTGGTGTACAGCCGTATGGAGGGGTGTTGCAGGTGCTGTTTCAGGTATTGGCGCAGCTCTTCCGCCTGCTTGCGGTCGGGAAACAGTTGGTACCAGTTGTTCAGGTTGCCTCCGGTTTCACACTCTTTTTCCACCAGCTCTACCCCGATGCCGGCCTCTGCCAGCCGGTAGGCCGCTTCGCATCCTGCGGGGCCGCCGCCTATGATGATTACGCTCATGTTCTTATTTTAAATAGGTTGGAGATTTCGGGCGTCCCATGCTCTCGCCGCGTAGGTTCTTGTATTTTGCTTCCGGGTCGTAGGGGATGCCCATCTTGTCCAGCAGGGGCTCCACGTTCACCTGGTGCATCTGCAGGCCGATTTCCCAGGGGTCATAACCCAACACCAGCGCGGCCGCCTCCTCGTAGGTCAGCACCGGTATGCCGTGCCCCTCCTTCCCGTAGGTGGTGCTCTCCATTTCGCTGATGGTGTATTGCCATTTGTCCAGGAACATGGAGCATCCCGGACAGTTGGTGATGATGAAGTCGGGCTCGTAGGGTTGCATCGACTCGAATTTTTTCTTCGAGTTGGCCACGGAGAACCCGCGGTTGGCCATCACCAGGTAGTTGCGGAAACCGAATCCGCAGCAGTGTCTGCGCTCCGGATAGTCCACCGGCTCGCCTCCCCAGGCGGTCACCATTCCCGTCAGCACGGCGGGGAATTCCGCCCCTCCGATGCCTTTCGTCGGGAACATCTTGGCATAGTGGCAGCCGATGTGGTCCACCACCCGCAGCGGGCGCCCCGTGTGTACGTCCCTCAGGGGATGCACCTGCCGGGCGGCGATCTCGTTCCTGAATTTGTAGATGACGTCCGAGGTGTGTGCCAGGTTCTTGGGCTTCTTGAACTCCCGCCGGGTCGCTTTCCACAGGAATTCGCGCGTCTGCTCCTCGATTTCCGGATGTGTCTCCCACGTGTGGAGGATCTCCGTGTAGATGCCGAAGGAGGTGATGCACGAGGGGGTCATGTTTTCGAATCCGGCTTCGGTCATCAGGGCGAAGTGGCGCGCCACCACGGTCATGATGGTTTCTGCCGGCACCACGTCCGAGTGGTACCCGATGCCCGTGCAGGTCGTGTGCCGGGGGTCGTCGAAGACGGTTTTCCCCAGCCGGTTGCCCAATATATCCAGGTAGGCCCATTCCGAACCCGGGAAAAAGGTCTGCCGGATGCAGCTGCGGGCATAGTAATATCTGTCATCGGCTATCTCTTTCTGATAGTCTTTCCATATCTGTTGCTTGCCTTCGAGATTCATGATGTTCTGTTATTGGTGTTGCCCGTTGTTGGTCATATAGGTCTGCAGGAAATAGCTCTCCTCGTCCATGCCCATCTCTGCGGCCTTTTCGAGGGAGCGGCTCTCTATGTCGTCCATGAATTTTTTTCCGCCGGTCACTTCGAAGATGTTGCGCAGCTCCTCCAGCGATTCGTCGTCCACCTTCCGCAGGGTGCCGGCGCCCTCTTTCCGGTAGTTGGAGTGTACGCGCTCGTACACCTCGTCCCGGTGTTCGTAGATCCATTCCCACACCGGCCCCTGTTCCGGATGCATCTCCGGACGCACGATGTCCGGGGTCACGCAGTAGCCGTAGTTGAGGATGTTGCTCCCCAGCACGCGTTTCAGCGCGAATTGCTGGCGGCCCTTCTCCGATTCCACAAAGTAGCCCTCCTCTTGCGACAGGCGGCGCAGGGCCATGATGATGCCGCCCGGCGTGTTGCTGCGCGGACAGCGTGTCTTGCACGACATGCACTCGCCGCAATACCAGATGGTCTCCGAGCGTAGCAGTGCCTGCAGGCTCTCTTCGTCCTGGCGCTGTACGGTGTCCACGACCACCCGGGGGTCATAGCAGTAGAATTCGGCCGAAGGGCAGATGGCCGTGCATACGCCGCAGTTCATGCAGCTGTTCATGCTCTCTATGTAATGGATGTCCTGATGGAGTCTTTCGGTTAATTTTTGCATGGTGTCATTTTATAAAAGACGCGGATAATCGGTTGCAAAATTACCGGAAAAGGGCTGCTGTATAAACAAGGTAAATGCGAATTGGAGGGAGGTGTTTATACCTATGATGGAAACAGCCGGATGCGTCGTGCATCCGGCTTCGGGGTTATTCGCTGATTTTGTGTATGGTCTTCATGAGCTGCTCGCCGAGGCCGATGGTGTAGCCCTGCGAGAGGAACACCACCCGGTTGAAGGTGTCCGCGATGATGAACAGGGGCAGGGCGTCGCTTTTCAGGTTCATGTTCTCCGTAATCATCTGCCGGACGCTGTTCCCCGGGTCTGTCCCGTAGGTGATGGTGTTCGGCAGGGCGGGGAATTCCTCGGGGCGGAAGCTCGCCAGCTGTTGTTCGTCTGGGAAGAGCAGCACCATGCCGCGTCCCCACTTCTCGAAGTCGCCTTTCAGGGTCGCGATGTCGCGGAGGGCGTGGTTTGTAGGCTCCTGACGGGCTCCGAGTATCGCCACGATGAAATAGCCGCGTCCGGTGGTCTGCAGGATGCTCCGTGGCTCTCCGCTGCCCTGCGGGCGGAAGAGGGACTCCGAGTTGAAACTGCCGATGACCTTCACGTCGTCGGGGTTCTCGCGCATCACGAGGTCGAGGCGTGTATCCGCCCCCTCCCGGATGTTGAAGAAGCGGAGGTTGCTCAGCACGCCGCCGCTGGCCAGCCGGGTGCCGGTCACCAGCAGGTAGTATCCCGTGTCGAGCGGGAGTCCCTTCTCTAACAGGCGGCTCCAGCAGCTGCTCTTGTCTTCCGGGAAGGTCAGCAGTTTGAAGCTGCCCCCCTCATGGCGGGAGAGGGAGAAGTGGGAATAGTATAGCGGATCCTCCAGGGCCTTCACCGGCTGGTAGTCGGCCGTGAGGGTTCCCTGCGGGGTGTTGGAGGGGGCGGCTGCCGTGAAGTTCACGTCCTGCCACTCTCCCTCGGCGTTGGCGTATTGGGTCTTGCCGGTCACCGCGTCGATGCGCGCCGCAATGCCCAGGCTCCGCAGCGCCGCCACGTAGAAGATGTCGCGCGAGTGGCTGTCGGCCAGCCGGGTGTTCCACACCCCGATGGGGGTCATCGGGATGCTCTGCGGGTTCAGCTCGTCGTGGAGGGCGATGTGGGCGTTGCACCACCGGGTCAGTACGTCGGGGTTCTCCCGGATGGAGTCGGTATTGGTGACGCTCTCCAGCCCTTTGAGCAGGAACGCCTTGTACGGGCTGAGCATTTCGTTGGCGATGCGGGGGTTGAGGATGTAGCGGTCAAATAGGGGATGTCCGCACTCCGGGGTCTCGTTCACGTGCGCGGTGAACACCTCTTCGGGCAGGTCGCGCAGGTCTTTCTCCGACACCTCCTGCAGCAGGCGCAGGGCGATGCCCCGCTGTTCGTTGTCCATCCCCTCCAGTGCGTTGGTCAGCTCCTGATGGTTGCCGCGCGAGGCGAGCAGCAGGGGCGTCAGTTCCTTGCTGCTGAGGCAGAGGTTCTTGGCGATGGTGTTGGCCTGTGCCGAATCCAGGAAGGTGGAGGTATAGGCGTTGCGGATGGAGTCCTCCTGCATCATGCGGCGGTCGTTCTCCGCGCGCTGTTCGGGGGTCACCGCCACCGGGGTCGCGCTCTCTGTCGGAGGCATGATGTCCAGCGGCAGGCTGCTCGTTTCTCCTGCGCTTTTCTCCAGGACGATGGTGAGCAGGCTCTCCTTGCCGAAAGAGAGCTTGCCGAAGCCGTATCGCTCCCCGTCGGTTGCCCACACCAGCATGTCTCCGTGTCCGGCCGTCAGCGAGCTCTTGCCCGCCTCGTCCGTCACTTTCCTGGCCACGGTGCAGTATTCCGCATAGTTGTAGATCTTGAACTCCACCCGGGCGCCGGCGACGGCTTTCCCCGTCGTGTCGGTGACGGCCACGGTGGCGCGGCTGCAGGGGGCGTAGTTCTCGATGACGTTGATTTCCGTATAGCAGGGGGTGGTGCTCATCACCTCCTCCGGACCGTTGTAGCGGCCGAACACTTTGGTGTGCATCAGCATGCCGCGGCTGGCAGGGGCGTTGAACCATCCCAGGTCGAGCACCGGCTCGGGCTCGCAGGCCCCGAGGAAGTGCCATTTCCCCTCCACCCACGCTTCCACCCACGCATGGTTGTCGTCGGTGTGTGCCCAGCGGGGGGTGTACACCTGACGGGCGGGGATGCCCACCGACCGGAGGGCTGCCACCAGGAAGGTCGATTCCTCTCCGCAGCGGCCGTAGGCGGTCTTCACGGTGGCCAGCGGCGAGCTGGTGCGCGAGTCGCTCGGCGTGTAGATGGCCTTTTCATGGCACCAGTGGTTCACCTCCAGCACGGCGTCGTACATGGAGAGTCCCTTCACGCGCGATTCCAGCTCTTCGTAGAACACCTCCCGCGAGTTGTCCAGGTTCTCGTTGTTCACCCTCACCGGCAGCACGAAGTGGCGGAATTCCCGTTCCGGCACCCGCTTGCCCCAGGGCATCGATTCCCGGGCACGCAGCGCATAGCGCACGTTGCGCAGCCAGAAGGGGAGGGCATAGTCTGCCGCATCCCCGAGGGGCATGTAGGCATAGAGGAACATGCAGGCCTCCTCTTCCTCTGTCGTGAGGTTCATCGCCTGGTCGGGATGAAGGTCCGGGAAGAGTTGTTGCCTTGCCTTGAAATCTTCTTGCATGCTCTGCAGCTCCTGCTGGCTGGAGAAGAGATGACGCTCTCCGCAGGAGGTCAGGCTCGCGATGGCGATGATGCCTGCTGTGAGCAGGTGGATGCTTTTCATATCTTTGGATATTGGATGTTGCGGGGAAAACAAAACCTGCACCTCTGATGGATTCCTGTCGTGGGGATTCCCCCCTTTCATCAGAAGTGCAGGTTTTTCCGTAAGCGTATCGACGCCGTTTCCCCCCTTTTATTTAATGTTGATGTTGTTGTAAAGGAAACGCTTGATCTTGTGGGTCGGAGTCTTTTCGAAAGGCTCGTGCTGGATCAGCACCAGCTGCAGTTTCGAGAAGTTGTTCACCCGTGCGTTGACATAGTTGAACAGCTCTTTCTTCTGCTCCTCCATATAGTCGTTGATGGCGGTCTTGTAGTTGCCGGCCTGGTTCTTCAGCTTCTGGTACTGCTTTTCAAGCTCCTCCATGTTGAAGTGTACCATCGCCACCAGCTTGCCTTTCGATTCCACCACCAGCGATTCGTTCACGAAATGGAAGTTGTTGATGATGGACTCGATCTCCTCCGGATAGATGTTCTCGCCGGACGAGCCGAGTATCATGGTCTTGATGCGTCCGCGGATGGTCAGGCGGCCCTTGCTGTCGAGCGACCCGAGGTCTCCCGTCTTGAACCAGCCGTCTTCGCTGAACACCTCCCGGGTCAGTTCCGGCTTCTTGTAGTATCCCTTCATCACGTTGGGTCCTTTCACCCAGATTTCGCCCTGTCCCTGTGCGTCCGGCTCGTTGATTTTCAGCTGCACGCCCTGCATGGCGGGACCGATTCCCTGCAGGAAGGAGTCTTTCGGCCCTGTTCCGGCGGTCATCGGGGCGGTCTCGGTCAGGCCGTAGCCTACGGCATACGGGAATTTGGCCTCACGCAGGAAGCGCTCCACCACCGGATCCAGCTTGGAACCGCCGATTCCGAAGAAGACGATCTCTCCGCCGAAGGTCTGCATCAGCTTTTTGCCTGCCAGACGGTTGAGCAGCTTGCGGGTAGGGGCGAAGCCGTATATCTTTTTCAGGAAAGCGTTGGCCGTGAATTTCGGCAATATCTGTTGTTTGTAGATTTTCTCGATGATCAGGGGCACCGACAGCATCATGGTCGGGCGGATTTTCTGCATGGCCGGCACTAACAGTTTCGGGGTCGGCACACGGTCCAGGTAGTATACCTGAGCGCCGAACATCACCGGAAGCAGCAGTCCCAGCGTGTTCTCGTAAGTGTGGGCCATCGGAAGGATGCTCAGGAAACGGTCGCTCGGCACGATGGGCTGGATGGTGGAGCACTGCTGTGCGTCCCACACCAGGTTGCGGTGCGTCAGCTCTACCCCTTTGGAAAAACCGGTCGTGCCGGAGGTGTAGATGATGGAGGCCGTGTCCTCCTCTTCCACCTGCACGGGGGGCAGGGAGGCCTGGTTGTTCAGGTCGATGTTGTTCTCGAGCTTCTCGATCTCGGAGGCCGGATAGCCTTCCGGTATCTCGGCGAAGGTGTTCATCAGCACCTTCTTCTCCAGGGTCGGGGTCTTGATCTCCGCCACCAGTTTGTAGAGCAGTTTCGATACGAAGATGATTTTCGCCTCCGAGTGCTCCAGAATGTTTTCTATTTCATGGGTGCTGAAGCCCGGCAACACCGGCACCGCGATGGCGCCTGTCTGCGCGATGGCGAATTGGGTGATGCCCCAGTTGGGCATGTTTGCACTGAGAATGGCTACTTTATCACCTTTCTTGATTCCTGATGCGACAAGATAATTGGATATGGAGAGGACCTCCTTATATAAGTCTTGATAAGTTCGCTTCCCGCTTTGAACAAAATTCAAAGATAAATTGTTCTTGAATTGGATACAACTCCTGTGGAGCAGTTCCGGTAAAGTCAATTTTTGTAAAAGCATTTGTTTTAAAAGTTGCAATTTGTTTGCAAAGGTACGGCTTTTTCCCGAATAGAAGAAATACATCCGTTAATTTATTGTAAAAAAAGAAGGAACCGTCTGACCGGTTCCTTGCTTTTTGTTATTTCATCGGAATATTCTTTAAGGTTTCTTTCAGGTAGTCCCAGAATTTCACGACCGACGGAATGTTCACTCTTTCGTCCGGTGAGTGCGGTGAGCAGAGGGTCGGACCGAAGGAGATCATGTCCCAGTGCGGGTATTTGGAACCCAGGATGCCGCATTCCAGACCTGCGTGGATGGCCATGATGGCCGGGCGTACGCCGTACAGTTTTTCGTAGATTTCCTGCATTTCGTTCAGGATGGCAGAGTCCGGATTCGGTTTCCAGCCCGGATAGCCGCCTTCGAATTCGATTTCGTCGGCTTTGGCCAGCTCGAATACGGCGCGGATGGATTGTGCCATGGCCTCTTTGGCGGTCTCTACGGAGGAGCGGACAAGGCTCTTTACGATGATTTTGCCCTCTTTGCTCTGTACGATGGCCAGGTTGTTGGAGGTCTCTACGGTGCCGGGCATGGAGTCGATCATGCGTACCGGACCGTTCGGGCAGGCCAGGATGGCGTTAGTGACACGGAACTGCGTGCAGCTGTCGATGACGGCTGTCGGCATGGCTACGGCCTCTGCGCTGAAGCTCAGGTCAGGCTCTTTCTCGCACAGTTCGGCTTTGAAGATCGCCTCTGTCTCCTTTACGGCTACCAGCAGTTTCTCGGCATTCCCGGCAGGCACGGTGACGGTAGCGAACGATTCGCGCGGGATGGCGTTGCGCAGGGAACCGCCCAGGAGGTTGGCGATGCGCAGCCCCAGCTCCTCGCCGTGGCTCTTCAGGAAGCGGAACAGCAGTTTGTTGGAGTTGCCGCGGCCCAGGTTGATCTCCATGCCGGAGTGTCCGCCTTTCAGCCCTTTGATGGCCAGACGGTATGCCTTCACATTGGCGGGTACGGCCTCCTCCTGGTAGTTGAACGAAGCGGAGAAGTCCACGCCGCCGGCACAGCCTACATACAGCTCGCCCTCGGTCTCCGAGTCGAGGTTCATGAGGATGTCGCCGTTCAGCAGGCCCGGTTTCAGTCCGTTGGCTCCGTCCATACCGGTCTCTTCGGTGGCGGTGATCAGCACCTCCAGCGGTCCGTGGGGGATGTCGGTCGAGGTCAGGACGGCCATGCCGGCTGCCACGCCCATGCCGTTGTCGGCTCCCAGGGTGGTCCCTTTGGCGCGTACCCAGTCACCGTCGATGTAGGTCTGGATAGGGTCGTTCTCGAAATCGTGTACCGTCTCCTCGTTCTTCTGGGGCACCATGTCAAGGTGGCCCTGCAGGATCACGCCCTTGCGGTTCTCCATTCCCGGAGTGGCGGCTTTGCGCATGATGATGTTGCCGGCCTCGTCCATCGAAGCTTCGATATGGTTCTCTTGGGCCCACTGCAGCATGAATTTGCGTGCTTTCTCTTCATGGTGTGAAGGGCGGGGCACCTGTGTCAGCTTGTAGAAGTTCTCCCAAACGGCTTTGGGTTGTAAATCTTTAATTGTACTCATCTCTTTTTATTTTGGATTTATTGTTTTTGCATATGTTTTTTCAGGTAGTTCACGAATCTCGTGTACAGCTGCAGCCGGGTGTTGCCGCCGTAGATTCCGTGGTTGCGGTTGGTGTAGATGGCCATGTCGAACTGTTTGTTGGCCTGCACGAGGCGCTCGGTCAGCTCGTAGGTGTTCTGCACGTGTACGTTGTCGTCGGCGGTTCCGTGGCATATCAGCAGGTTGCCCTTCAGGTTCTCCACGTAGTTCATCGGCGAGTTGTTGTCGTATCCCTCCTCGTTCTCGTCCGGGGTGCGCATGTAGCGCTCGGTGTAGATGGAGTCGTAGTAGCGCCAGTTGGTCACCGGTGCCACGGCGATGGCGGTCGTGAAGATGTTGCTGCCTTTCATGATGCAGAGCGATGACATGAAGCCTCCGAAGCTCCAGCCCCAGATGCCGATGTGGTCGGCGTCCACGTTGGGCTGCTTGCTCAGCCATTTGGCGGCGGCGATGACGTCGTCACTCTCGATTTTGCCCAGCTGGCGGTAGGTGCACTTGCGGAATTCCTCGCCGCGGGCGGCCGTACCGCGCGGGTCGACGCATACCACGAAGAATCCCTCCTGGGCCAGGTAGTCCAGCCAGTCGAGGGTCCAGCGGTTCATCACCTGCTGGGAGTTAGGGCCGCTGTATTGCGTGATGAGCAGCGGATAGTTCTTGCCGGCCTCCATCTTCACCGGCTTCATCATCCAGGCGTTCAGCCGGGTCTTGCCGTCGGCTGCGGGAATCTGGATGAATTCGCGCTTCGAGAGCGTGTAGTCTTTCAGCTTTTCGCTGGTCGCCTTGTTCTCGGCCAGCACTCTCACCTCCTTGCCTCTGGAGTTGTAGAGGGCGGTCACCGGCGGAAGCTCCGTATTCGATACGGTGTTGATGTAGTAGTTGAAGTTCTTGCTGAACACGGCCTCGTTCCAGCCCTTCACCGGGGTCAGTTTCCTCTTCTGTCCCTTGGCGTTGATGCTGTATACGTATTTCTCTATCGGCGACTCTTCGTAGGAGGAGTAGTAGTAGAGCTTGCGCACCGGGTCGTATCCGTAGAAGTCGATGATGTCGAAGTTGCCTTTCGTCAGCGCCTGTCTCTCGCGTCCGTTCATGTCATAGAGGTAGAGGTGCATGTAGCCGCTCTTCTCGCTGGTGATGACGAACTGGGTGCCGTTGTCCAGGAACGCCAGGTTGTCCAGGTTGCTCTCGGCGATGTAGTATTTGTTCTCCTCCCGGTAGAGCGGGGTGGTGGTGCCCACCTTGGCGTTTGCCAGCAGCACCTCCATCTTGTTCTGGTGGCGGTTCAGCCGGATGATGGCCAGCTTCTTCGGGTCTTTGGTCCAGCGGATGCGCGGCAGGTAGATGTCCTCCTCGCTGCCGGTCTCCATCTTCAGGGTGGTGCGGTCGTTCACGTCATATACGTGTACCGATACCTTCGAGTTCTTCTCGCCGGCTTTCGGGTATTTGTAGACGTAGTTGGTCGGGTAGAGCTTGTTGCCCTCCATGGCCGGATGCTGTCCCTCGAACATGTTCATCTGGAACTCGCGCACCTCGCTCTCGTCGAATTTGATGTAGGCCAGGGCCGAGCCGTCCGGCGCCCATTCGAACGCGCGGTTGAAGGCGAACTCCTCTTCATACACCCAGTCGGGCGCACCGTTGATGATGTGGTTGTATTTCCCGTCAAAGGTGATCTGGCGTTCCGAGCCGAAACGGAGGTCGTGGATGAACAGGTTGTTGTTGCGCACGAAGGCGATGCGGAGCCCGTCCGGCGAGAAGGTGGCCAGCTGCTGGCTGCCTCCCTCTGAAAGCGGCTTGATCCCCTTGTTCTTGAAATCGTAGATATAGTAGTCGGCGGTGAACGAGCGTCTGTAGATCGGGCGCATGTTCGTGCATATCAGGATGCGGCTCTCGTTGGCGTTGAAGGTGTAGTCTTCGATGTAGCGCACCGGGCACTCCTCGATTTTCGAAAGGTCCACCAGCGTGCCCACCGGAAGCCCCGTCTTGTAGCTGTATTTCACGATGCGGTCGCCCTGGCCCTCCACCACGGTGTAGTGCTCCCCGTCGTTCATCGAGCGGAGTCCGTACACCCCTTTCGTACGGAAGGTGCCGTCAACAAAAAAATCATTCAAACTCAGCTGTTTGTCCTGCGCAAAGGCCTGGCAGCATGCCAGAACAAGCAGCAGCAGTATTCCTCCAAATTTTTTCATGTCTTTTTATTTCTTCGTTTTATTTGTTTTCTGTCCCCAAAGGTTCGAAAAAAAAGTTGTTTTTGCAAGTGTTTGCACGAGATTTCGTTTGAATTTGTTACCTTTGCCGTCTGATTTAAGTGGGACTATAGGATATGATGCAATATACTCTTTTGGCGAAGGACAGGAACAGTGAGGCGCGCTGCGGTGTTTTGACTACGGCGCACGGGGAGATTCACACCCCGATTTTCATGCCGGTCGGTACGGTCGGCTCGGTCAAGGCCGTGCACATGCGCGAGCTGAAGGAGGATATACGGGCTGAAATCATCCTGGGGAATACCTACCACCTCTACCTGCGCCCCGGAACGGAGGTGCTGCAGGAGGCAGGCGGGCTCCACCGCTTCAACGGGTGGGACCGTCCCATCCTCACCGACAGCGGCGGCTTCCAGGTCTTCTCGCTTACCGGCACCGGCCGGAAGATCACCGAGGAGGGGGTCACCTTCCATTCGCACATCGACGGGTCGAAGCATCTCTTCACGCCCGAGAATGTCATGGATATCCAGCGGTGCATCGGGGCGGATATCATCATGGCCTTTGACGAGTGCCCCCCCGGCAACAGCGACTATGCCTATGCCAGGGCGTCGGTCGAGCGCACCATGCGCTGGCTGGAACGCTGCGTCCGGAGGATCGATTCCACGGAGCCGCTCTATGGCTACGGGCAGAATCTTTTCCCCATTGTGCAGGGGTGTGTCTACCGCGACCTGCGCGAACGTTCGGCGGAACACGCCGTCTCCCTCGACCGCGCGGGATATGCCATCGGCGGACTGGCCGTGGGCGAGCCGGCGGAGGATATGTATGCCATGATCGAGGTGGTCAACCGCATCCTCCCGAAGGACAAGCCGCGCTACCTGATGGGGGTGGGGACTCCCGAGAATATCCTCGAGGGCATCGGGAGAGGGGTGGATATGTTCGATTGCGTGATGCCTACCCGCAACGGAAGGAACGGTATGATTTTCACCACCGAGGGGACCATCAATATCAGGAACAGGAAGTGGGACCGCGATTTCTCCCCCATCGACCCGATGGCGCTCGCCTATGTCGATACGGACTATTCGAAGGCTTACCTGCGCCACCTGATCAAGGCCGACGAGATCCTCGGGCTCCAGATCTGCTCCATCCACAACCTGGCTTTCTATCTCTGGCTGGTGCGCGAGGCACGCCGCCACATCCTGGAGGGCGATTTCGTGGAGTGGAAGAGGGGCATCCTCCCGAAGATCACAAGAAGGCTGTAGTTTATATTCAAAGAGCTGTCAATCATGAAAAAACTCGATTTATATATCATCCGCAAGTTTCTGGGTACGTTCTTCTTCTCGCTGATACTGATCCTCTGTATCGTGGTGGTGTTCGATATCTCCGAGAAGCTGGGCAAGTTCCTCGAGAACGAGGTGCCCGTCCATGCGATTGTCTTTGACTATTACCGGAATTTCATCCCCTATTTTGCGAATGTCTTCTCCTCGCTGTTTATCTTCATCTCGGTGATTTTCTTCACCTCCAAGATGGCCTATTCCAGCGAGATCATCGCCATCCTCAGCACGGGAATCGGTTTCCGCCGCTTTGTGGTGCCCTACCTGCTCTCGGCCACGGTCATCGCCGTCTTCTCTTTCCTGCTGGCGGCTTTCGTGATTCCGAACGCCAACATCAAGCGCATCGAGTTCGACAAGCAGTATATGCACAAGCGGTATGCCAACCATGAGCAGCATATCCACCGGCAGATTGCGCCGGATACCTATATCTATATGTCCTCCTATTCGGTCTCCTCGAATATCGGCTATGATTTCGCCGTCGAGAAGTTCCGCGGCGATACGCTGGTCAGCAAACTGACCTCCTCGCGCGTCGCATGGGACAAGGACAGCAGCCGATGGGTGATCCACAACTGGAAGCTGCGCGAGATCGAGGGGGAGAAGGAGACCTACACCACCGGCAACCGCATCGATACGGTGATGGCCTTCCAGCCGTCGGAGTTCTCGGAAAACCCCAAGCGTATCAGGGAACAGCTCACCTATCCCGAGCTGGGCGAATATATCGAACGGATGAAGATGAGGGGAAGCTCCAACATCATCGAGTTCCAGATCGAGAAGTATAAGATGGTGGCCAATGCCTTTGCCACCTTTATCCTCACCATCATCGGCGTGAGTATCTCCTCCCGCAAGATCCGGGGGGGCATGGGCTTCCACCTCGGCCTCGGGCTGCTGATCAGTTTCTCGTATATCCTGTTCATGCAGTTCTCTACGGTTTTCGCCACCAACGGGGGCATGGACCCGCTGCTGGCCGTCTGGCTGCCCAACATCCTCTATGCCGTTATCGCCGTATTCGCCTACACGACTGCACCTAAGTAATGTAATATATATATTAACAACAGATTCAAAGATGGAAAAAGAATTCAACAGGAACGGACGTTCCTATCGTCCGCGGAGAGATGATAGTCGGGACGACTACCAGAGCGGAAGAGATGACAATCGTTATAGCCGACCGCAGGCTGAGAGATTCGGCGACCGTGCCAACGGTGCCCGCCGGGAGCGTGGCTTCAGTAACGGCCCGCGTGCCCCCCGTCCTTTCGACGGAGGGGAACGCCGGGAACGGACTTTCAATGGCAACGGCGAACGCCGGGAGCGTCCCTATGGGGCGCCCGGTGCCGACCGCCGTCCGCGTTTCCGGAACGACGACCGCCGCGAGTTCATGCCGCACGAGCGTCCTGGAATCTCCTCGGACGAACGGGAGGAGATGCGCCGGAAGCATTACAGCAAGAGAAAGCTGGTGGCCCACCGGCTGAAGAACGAGGATGAGAATACCGAGCTGCGCCTCAACCGCTACATCGCGATGAGCGGGGTCTGCTCGCGCCGCGATGCCGACGATCTGATTGTCGCCGGACGCGTGAAGGTGAACGGCGAGGTGGTACAGGTGGTGGGACAGAAGGTGAAACGCTCCGACAGTGTGGAGGTCGACGGAAATCTCATCATCCCCGAACGGAAGGTCTACCTCGTACTGAACAAGCCTAAGGATTATGTGACCACCGTGGAGGACCCGCTCGAACGCAAGACCGTGATGTCCCTCCTCGAAGGGGCCTGCAAGGAGCGTGTCTATCCGGTAGGGCGTCTGGACCGCCAGACCACCGGTGTACTGCTTTTCACCAATGACGGCGACCTGGCCAAGAAGTTGACCCATCCGAAGTACGACCATAAGAAGATCTACCATGTCTTCCTCGACAAGCCGCTGGAGGAGGCCGATTTTAACGCCATCGCCGAGGGCATCGAGCTGGAGGACGGTTTCATCAAGGCCGACGAGATCAGCTATACCTCCCCGGACCGCACCGAGGTGGGCATCGAGATCCACTCCGGCAAGAACCGCATCGTGCGCCGTATCTTCGAGCATTTCGGATACCGGATCCTGAAGCTCGACCGCGTCTATTTCGCCGGCATTACCAAGAAGAATATCCCGCGCGGAAAATGGCGCTTCCTGACCTCGAGAGAGGTGAATATGCTGAAAGTCTACTGAAACGTGAAATATGGAAACTGAAAATACTGATTTGTTCAAGTTGATAGAGAAGGTGTGGATGCGCAGGAAGGTAGTGGTGCTCTGGATCGGGATATTCCTGGTCATGGGAGGGGTGTTGTACCTCCTGGCGCCCCGTCACTACCGGGCGGACAGCCTCCTGCAGTGGAACCTGCTCGACGGCAATGAGGGCTCCGAGGCCGAAATCATCGGCCAGTTGCCGCAGGTATCCCCGGTCCTCTATCCGGAGATCTTTTACAGCGACGCCTTCATGCAGCGGCTGATACACCGGCCGCTTTACGTGGACGGGACGGGCGACACGGTCACCTACTATTCGTCGCTGGTGGGCAGACGGGCCTTGGCCGATTCCGGCCGTCTGGGCGGGTGTGTCTCGCTTTCCGACGAAGAGCGGGGCTGCATCGGCCGTCTCAAGGGGGAGGCCTCTCTCATCATGGATGCGAACGAGCGGCTGCTGACCATTGAGGTCGAGTCGGAAGACCCGAAGATGGCGGCATCGCTGGCCACCCAGGCGCAGCGCCTCTTCCGCCGCTATGTCTGTGAGGAGGGTCACAAGAAGGCGCGCATGGCCTTCGAATCGATAGAGAAACGCTACCTCAAGATGAAGGAGGACCTGGCGCTCCGGCAGGAGCAGCTGATTGCCGACCTGGAGAAGTGCGGCAAGCTCCCCTCTGTCCGTGCGTCGGTGGAGAAGAAGATACTGATGGATGATTACGAGCTCTTCTATTCGCTCTATTCCGAGCAGGTGCGCCGCTACGAGATGTCGCGTATCCTGTTCCGGGAGGATATGTCGGTGCTGACGGTGATTCGTCCGGCAGTCGAGCCGACGGCTCCCTCGAAGCCCCGTCCGCGCCTGATATTGCTGGCGTCGCTTTTCCTGGGCTTCCTGATGGGATGCGGCTGGGCCTTGCTGGTGCCGCAGCGCCGCCGCTGATGGGAAGTGGCATCCGGATATAATGAAAACGCCTCCGCAAAGGAGGCGTTTTTGTGTATAGGGGCCTACAGGCCCTGGTAGACGGTCGGGGAGGTGCGTCTGCCGGAGCGGCTCACGGCAAAGTAGTAGACGTGGAGCTTGCCGCCTTTCCAGCTCTCCGGAAGCTGGTAGGTGAGCGGGCTTGCCGAGGAGCGTGTGCCGATGTGCACCAGTCTGGAGGCATGCGCCTGGTCGTTGTAGATGCCTGCGTAGAGATCGTCGTCGGCTGCGCTCAGGCCGTCGGCCGCTTGCGGGGTGTTGGTGAACATCACCGACGTGCCGCTGGCTTCCGCCCTGATGTCGGGGGCGGTCAGGATGCCGTCGGACACCACCATCTTCTCCAGGTTGGGCGTGGCCTTGAAGAGGTCGTCCACCGTCACGTTCGTCACGTTCAGCTTCGTGAACATGTTGTAGGCGGTCAGGCGTGCCGGGCGGTTGCAGAAGCCGGTCGTGATGATGGGCGCGAACTCTCTGGAGAGGTCGATGACCGCCCCCATGCGGGCGCGCTGGGTCTGCTGTTGCGGGGTGCGGGGGTTTCTCACCTTGGCGGGACGCGTGCGGATGATGCCGTCCGGCCCCTTTTTGTAGAACACGGTGTTGGACAGTTTGTTACGCAGGGAGTCAAAAAGTGCTGAATGGTATATAGCCATGATTTTTAAGTTTTTAAGGTAATACAATAAGAATACTTAAAGGGATTTGGAGCTATGTTCAGGCTTCCTGTTGCGTGCTCCCGGACGGGAGACTGTTGATACAATGGGGGTGATTTCTGTCATTGTCTGCTGCAAATATATAATCGGAAATCTCGGATTTCCAAATTTTCCGGCAACTATTTTTCATTTTCGATGAAAAAATAGTTGTTGCTGGAGAAGGCGGTCTGCTCGCCGTTGGCGAAATAGAGGTAGAGGTGCCAGTCCGTCTGCCGGTCGGCCGGCAGGGGGATGAGGGCCTGCTCCTCGCTTCTGCGGATGGCGGGCAGGGGGAAGATTTCGATTTCAAAACTGCCGTTGTCCTTCAGCCAGAAGGCCTGCAGCCGGTCCTCCTGCCGCTCTTCGTGCACCGGCTGGCAGTTCTGCCACGTCACCCGGATCCGGTCGGGCGCCACCCTCCGGATGCTCCACTCGTAAGGCATCTCCAGCACCCCGCAGGTCAGCTGCAGCCGGCTGTAGTCGCCGATCCGGTGGTCCATGTCGAAGAGTCTGATGTTCGCCTTCACGAACAGGTTGTAGCCCGTGGAGATGACCTCCCTCGCCACCAGCTTCCAGATGTCCGGGATGGGGGTGTCCCGGTTGGCGTGGTAGAACGATACGCAGGCCCTCATGCGGTTCATCTGCAGCAGCTGGGAGGGGTGCGGCTCCTGCCGGTTGTTCCGGGGCAGCTGCCGCAGGTACTGCCTTCCTTTGAGGTAGCAGAACACCAGTTCTCCCACCTTGCCGCTCAGGGCTTTCCAGAATTTTGATTTGATAATGGCCATGTTTTTTTGAATTTAAAGGTTGGTAATGTATTTTTTTCTCTCTGGATGCGCTCTCCCCTTCCGGGCGCGCTTCCCCCTTGTTTCCCCGTTGTTCCCCGCTTCCGCTTCGGACCACCTTCGGGGGAGCTTCGGAGGAGGAACGGGGGAAGGTGGGAGGGGTGAGGGGGCGGTGCGGAGGGGCGGTCGGGCGCATCACGCTCCGCCGTGGGTGGCGTTGCGGTGCAGCTCTTCGGCAAACTGTGTCCGAAGTTCCTCGAGGGGGAAGGCGGCTCCCGGGTCGATTTTCCTCGTCGTCACCTCCGAATGGCCGAGGATCAGCCGGATGGGGTAGCGTTCGGTCAGCAGCCTGCAGAGCTCTTCCACCGCCTGGAGCTGCGCCTCCGTGTAGCGGTGCCAGTAGCGGGCGTGGCCGTTCACGCAGTCGGTGTACACCTCGTCGGGCATATACTCCCTGTTGAACCAGGAGTAGAAGCGTCCCTGCCGCCGGTGCAGCTCGCCGGCGTTGTCCATCTCGATGCCGATGGACCACCGGTTGAGGTGGGGCCGCCCTTCATACTCGCTCCTGCCGGCGTGCCAGGCGATGGTGTCGAACGGCAGCAGCTGGATGATGCCCCCGTCGCGCGCCACCACCACGTGGGCCGAGGCGTCCGTGTCCCGGCGGGCCAGGTAGTGGGCGGACGACATGGCGTTGCCGCCGCCTGTGTAGTGGAGCAGGATGGCTTCGGGATGCTCCAGCCTGCCGCTCCGTTTGTCACAGTGAAGCTGCTTCACCTTCCGTTCGGCCGCTTCGTTTTTCAGATAATGGTTTTCTATCAGCATAACTGTTTGTTTTTTGATGTACCGCAAAAGTACATCGCTGCGGAGGGGCGGATTGGCTACTATCCTTTTTTTCCGGTTGCGCCTACCCGTATTTCTCCCGGTAGGCGTTCTGCATCTCCTGCAGGAAGCGCGTGTTTTCGTAGCGGTAGCGCTTCTTCTGCAGCTCCTGGTTCAGGTGGATGGGACACTCCCGGTGCATGAAGTGGCAGAACACCTCGAACCACATTTTCTGGTTGGCTTGGGGGAGGACGGGTTCCAGGTAGAACAGCATGGCGTCCCCCAGCTCGACCAGCTGGCCGATGCGCCCTTTCCACCGGAAGGGGGAGAGGATGGGGGCGTTCTCCTCCTGCAGCAGCTGTTGCAGGAGGAAGATGAAATAGTGCTGCACTTTGATGAAGTGCTGCAGGAAGTGGCTCTCCGTGCGGGTCAGCTCTTCGGCCTCCACCGGGATGAAGTCGCGCAGGATGTTCAGGTTGGCATGCACGAAGCGCCCCGTTTCGTCCACGTAGCAGAGTTTGGATTTTTCCTCCACATCCTTTTCCAGCATCCTCTGGAGGAGGAGGCGGTGTTCCTGCTCTTCGTAGTGGAGCTTGGTGAACACTTTGATGCTGTGTTCCGTCAGGTGCCGGTAGAAACTTTCCGGATCTCTGAAGCCGTTGAAGAGGATGGGGGCTTCCCGTTTCCCTGTCAGCTCTGCCCTGGCGGAGTAGAGATTGCTTAAAAAAATACAATGGATTCCATGGTGTCTGTAAAATGTTTTAAATAAAAAAACTTCACAAATATACATTAAAAAAGCAAATAAACATTCGTTGGCAAAAAAAACGGACAAAAAAAGTATGGTAGTAGTTTTTTTTATATACTTTTGTCTTTTGCGATGTTGGCAAAGAGATGATACGTCGCTGATATCGTAAATTATAGGGGTCTGGAAAGGCTGCCCACGTTGTGCAATGCCGTTCCTCAGGGGTGGCTATTGCCTGCCGGGTGAGATTGATGCGGGGATGTGCAGCCGTCTCATCCGGATTATCGGAGGCCCTTTCAGTGGCTACGAGAGGAGGTTGCTCTCCGTCCGCAGTTCGCGCATCAGACAGCTGCTGGTGGAGCTCCGTCCCGAGATGATCGAGTTGTTGGAAGCATAATACGGAAAATATAAATTAGAAAAGATAGAAGATGAAGAAAACGATGATTGGGCGATTGTTGAAACTCTTGGTGGTGGCGGCGCTGCTGGGTGGCTGCGCGGCTCCGAAGATTGCTTATTTTCAGGATGCCTACAGCGGATCTGCGGAGCAGATTGCTACGGGCGCCGATATCCGGGTGCAGCCCGAAGATAAGATTTCCATTGTGGTCAACAGTCGCGACCCGTTATTGGCGAACCTTTTTAACCTGCCGGTGATTTCCCGCACCATCGGGGCTGCGACTGGGCAGACCAATGCTTTTTACGACCGGGGGGTATCCGGCTACACCGTCAACAAGAAGGGGGAGATCGATTTCCCCGTGTTGGGCAGGATTCATATTGCCGGGATGACCCGGGAGGAGATTTCTTCTACCATTAAGGAGGCACTGATTTCGCAGAACCTGGTCAAGGATCCCGTGGTGACCGTCGAGTTTATGAACCTGACGGTCTCTGTTTTGGGCGAAGTGGCCAGGCCGGGGCGTTTCAATATCGACAAGGACCGCATGACGCTGCTCGATGCCATTGGCATGGCGGGCGACCTCACCGTTTACGGCAAGCGCGACCGGGTGATGGTGCAGCGTGAGGTGGACGGCAGGCAGAAGGTCTATATGGTGGACCTGACCTCCGCCCGTTCGCTCTACCGCTCTCCGGTCTACTACCTCAAGCAGAACGACCTGGTCTATGTGGAGCCGAACGATGTCAGGGCAAGGCAGTCTACGGTCAACGGGAATACCATCCGTTCCTCCTCGTTCTGGGTCTCCATCGCTTCGCTGCTGACCTCTATCATGGTATTGATTGTTAAATAATTTGGTGGATCAAGGATTGGTTATGGAAAATATGGAAGTGAATAATATGCAGGAGCAGCCGGAAGAGGAGATTAATCTGATGGAGCTGTTGCAGCAGTGTCTGCTGCGGTGGCGCTGGTTTCTGGTTTCGTTGGCGGTGGTGTTGGGATTGGCTGCGCTCTACCTGTTGTGTACCCCGAAGGTCTACACCCGTTCGACAACGGTGTTGATTAAGGACGACAAGAAGGGGGGGGGGCTTTCCTCCGAAATGGGCGGGTTTGCGGACATGGGGCTTTTCAAGTCCTCCTCCAGCGTCGACAACGAGTTGGTGGCTTTCCGTTCTCCCGCACTGATGGCGGAGGTGGTGAAGCGGCTGCAGCTGGAGATGAACTATTTTATGCCGGGCTTTTTCCACGACAGGGTGGTCTATGGGAACAGCCTGCCGGTGGTGGTTACCCTGCCGGATGCCACGGACGAGACCTCTGTGAGTTTCGAGTTGGAGGTGGCTGCCGATAGCACGCTCACCTTGTCTGACTTGCTGCTGGTGGAGAAGGGGGAAGAGGTGGATTTGGAGGTGAAGAAGCTGCAGGGGCGTCTTTTGGATACTCTGGATGCCCCTTGGGGCAGGATTATCGTGAGCCCCGCCCTGGGCTATGAGCCGGGCGAGGAGTACGTGCTCTCCGTATCCCGTTCCAGTCTTTACGGGGCGGTGATGTCTTATAGCAGAAGATTGACCGTCTCTTTGGAAGACAAGAAGGCCACGGTCATCAATCTCTCTTTTCAGGATAACTCCATTCCCCGGGCGGACGAGGTGTTGGGGGCCTTGATTGCAATTTACAACGAGAACTGGGTGAAGGACAAGAACCGGATTGCGGTCAGCACCTCGCTCTTCATCAACGAGCGTCTCCGCATGATCGAACGGGAGTTGGGGAATGTCGACAAGAACATCTCCTCCTACCGGAGCCAGAACCTGCTGGTGGACGAAAAGGCCGCTTCTTCGCTCTATCTGACCGAGAGCAGTAAGCTGAGTTCGGATATCCTGAAAGTAAACAACCAGCTTTACATGACCGATTACATCAAGAAATACCTTGTGGATGCCAGGAACCGCAACCAACTGCTGCCGGCCAACTCGGTCATCGAGAATAGCAACATCGGAACGCAGATTGCGGAATACAACACCAAGATGCTGCAGCGCAATAACTTGGTGGCCAACAGTAGCGAGCAGAACCCGCTGGTGGTCGATATGGATAACGCCCTGGTGGCGATGCGCCAGGCCATCGTCTCCTCGCTGGACAACCACCTGGTCATCCTGAACGAACAGCTCCGCAGCCTGCAGAAGACCGCGGAGGAGAACACCTCCCGGATCGCGGCCAGCCCGACGCAGGCGAAATACCTGCTTTCCGTCGAGCGCCAGCAGAAGGTCAAGGAGGCGCTCTACCTCTTCCTGCTGCAGAAGCGCGAAGAGAACGAATTGTCGCAGGCCTTCACGGCCTACAACACCCGCATCATCACTCCTCCGGGCGGCAGCAGAGTGCCGACCGCTCCCAAGCGGAACTTGATATTGCTGGCGGCTTTGATATTGGGTATGGCTATTCCGGTGGGAATCATCTTCCTGTTGGAGACGATGAACACCAAGTTGCGGGGGCGCAAGGATTTGGAGAATACGCCGGTGCCGTTTGTGGGCGAGATTCCCTTTGTGGGCGAGAAGAAGCGCAAGAACCCCTTCAGGAAAGAGAGCCGGAAGGACGAGAAGCCGGTGGTGGTGGTCAAGTCGGGCAGCCGCAGCGTGGTGAACGAGGCTTTCCGGGTGTTGCGTACCAATCTGGAATTCATGCACCAGAAGGATAAACAATGCGAGGTGGTCATCATGACCTCCTTCAATCCGGGAAGCGGAAAGTCTTTCCTGATTACGAACCTGTCCATCAGCCTGGCCCTTAAAGGAAAACGGGTGCTGGGTATCGACGGCGACCTGCGGCGCGGTTCGGCCTCCGCCTACATCAACTCGCCGAAAATCGGTCTGAGCGACTACCTGAGCGGGCGTGTCAGCAAGCTGGAGGAGATTATCTATTCTTTCGAGGGGCACAAAACCTTGGATGTGATTCCGATAGGGACCATCCCTCCCAACCCGACCGAGCTTTTGTTCTCCGAACGGCTCAGCCACTTGATAGAGAGCTGTAAGGAGCGTTACGACTATATCTTCATCGACTGCCCGCCGATCGAACTGGTGGCGGACACCCAGATTCTCAGCCAGTATGCCGACCGCACCCTCTTCGTGTTGCGTTCCGGCCTGTTGGAGCGGAGCATGTTGCCTGAACTGGGCAAGATTTATCGCGAGAAGAAATATCCCAACATGGCAATGCTCCTGAACGGCACGGTTGCCGCAGGCGGACGCTACGGATATAAATACGGTTACCATTACGGGTATGGCTATGGTTACGGTAGTAAATCCTACTACACATCGTCAGACGAATAGAAATGTGGTTTTTTGGCAGACATAGCTCTCTTCGGGAGAGCGGCTTTTTTCAGGACTTTACGGAGTGGCACTGCCATCTCCTTCCGGGGGTGGACGACGGGGTCAAGAAGATGGAGGAGACCCTCCGGATTCTCCGTCTCTATGAAGAGGCGGGCTTCCGTACGGTATGGCTCACCCCCCATATCATGGAGGATGTGCCGAACACCCCCGCTCACCTGCGTGAGCGCTTTGCCGAGCTGCAGCGGACCTACACGGGCCATATCGAGCTGCACCTGGCTGCCGAGAATATGATGGACGCCCTTTTCGAGGAGCGTCTGGAGTCCGGCGATCTGTTGCCCATCGGTGAGGAGGGGACCCACCTGCTGGTGGAGACCTCCTATTTCAATCCCCCC
>RCNI01000315.1_pt1 | contig 31364 bp, 27 predicted proteins | sample 2041151 | NCBI WGS metagenome assembly RCNI01 (sample SAMN09708214, study PRJNA481090) | feces metagenome | isolation source: feces | place: Antarctica: Albino Rookery
AGAGCCTAAAAAAAACGGCTCTGTCCTAGTAACTAACGACACATCTTATATCAGTTTTTTCTATTTACACAAAACTTGAAACTCTCTCGCTGGATTCCAAAATAAAGGTTGTATCTTAAGAGCAATATCACACTCTTTCTTTTGATATTTTGTGACTTTCTCATTTTCATCTAATGATTCTTCGTTAATAAGAATAGCAATTGCCAAATAATTACATATTTTTTTCATTTTTTGATACTTTTGACATTTTGCATCAAAACCATATCTTATTTGCATCACTGAATTATAAAAATAGCTATTCCAATTTTTCAAGTCTTTCTTCTTATCAAATGATGTCATGCACAAGAAATCTGTTCTAATCTCATTTATTACATTTCCTGAATTTCTACTTGCAACTTGAAGAGGAATCCAGTTTTTTTTATTATCAGAACCATATAGTGCCCAAACGTGACTATTCTTACATTCCTTGTTAATATCATCAAATAGCTTCTTTAATTCTTCGGTATCATACTCAATTTTAGAAGTTTCAATAATATGTATTATTTTTAATCCGATTTTAGTTATTTCATCTTCACTATATTGATTTAAGCCATATGGAAATTCGGTTTCAACATTTAATTTCATATATCTCCAATCCTTGCTAAATTCATATTCCTCACTTTCTTTTAGTATATCATAATTATTATCTTTCCGACAGATAAAAGACTTTTGTTTTTACGGAATTGTTTTGAAAATCCATCTCTACAAAATAATCTCGGATGAAAATTGACCGGTAACAATCCTGCAAGGAATAAACATCAAGTGTTTTAAAATCAATCAAACAGAGCGGGAGTGGTTCTTTCTTTTCACTTTTATGTTTCCAATATTCTAAGGAAGCAGCAATTTTATCAAGGCAACTCTGGCAGAGATAATCCGTTAGATTCCTTTTGTTCAATTTATAGTTTTCTGGTAACGTGATATCTATCTCAGCCATTCCGCGGGAAACATCTCCATGAGAAGAATACGTGATTTCACCGGTGTTTCCGAAAAGTACATTTGAACTGGTTTTATTTGGTATTTCATTTCCGTTTTCATCATACGCTTTTAGCTGGAAATCTAAGATGTACCAGTCATTAAGGGAAATTAGTCCAACCGTATCAAATTTGCGGTAATAGTCCATCATGCTATGATCAGAACTTCCGCACAAATAGCACGTAGAGATATCTTTCAGGTTTGATTGCAGATCGTCAAAGGTTATTTCTATTCGTTCTTTCGGGGCGTCTGCTTTCAGAGAATGCGTTAGAAGAATGCTGTGATATATAGCATAACCGATGATAAAGGATACAGTTAATAGGATGGTACACCAGAATAAATCTGCTCTGATATGATAATATTTTTTTCTTTTTTCATGCATAATCGAATTCCTCCGTGAGAAAATATAGTGTACTTAAAATAAGTTCATTTAAAACATTCTACCACTATTTGTACTTAAAATGAACTTACAATATGAACTTAATTTGTACTTATAGAGATGGAGAGAATAATCATGGATAAAGAGAAGCATTTGGGATTACGGATTGATTCTGAAACGCATAAAAAGCTGAAAAGCCTGGCAGAATTTGAAGGGCGTTCGATCAATGGAGAAGTGTTATATTTAATACGTCAGGCAATCATGGAATTTGAAAATGAGCATGGAGAATTGAAATAGAAGAATCCTCATATATGGATATAGGAAAAGCCCGTTCGGTTGTTTGGAACGGGCAAATTTTATTTAGATAGGAAATTGCTCTGTATTTCCAGCGGCATATTGTAGTTCTGACCACGCTTGATCAGGCTATATAATTTGAAACTCATGAGTTCCGGACTGGAGTTTAAGCAGCTACAGAGCCCGAAATAGTTCAGATCTTCGTTTTTTGACAGATCTGCGATTTCACTATCCTCAAGGATAAGATCTGCAACGAAAAGGTTCGCTTCGTATTCTGTATTATCCCTCATGTTATATAAGATATCATCTTTCATCGGTGCCATTTTAAGCTGAGAGCGATGCAGAATGATGTGTCCGAGTTCATGGGCAGCCACAATCTTTTTTTCTTCCTCGGATAGAAAACTGCTTATCATAACATAAATGGTTTGGCAGCTCATGAAACAGTAGCCTTTTAATTTTTCGTAGCGGTCTGTTTCACCAACAATCACATTCATTTCCTCCAGTATCTCAAAAGGATCCCTAGTCTTGAACTTTTTTACAAGTTTTTCTACTTTGTTGTAAATATATGAATTCCCCAAATATATCACCTCGTGTATGAATCAAATAGAAGTGAGTAATGTACTTCTGACAATAAAAATATATCATATAGGCTGTCCAATAATTACTCCATCTATTTGGCATCTAAATATTTCTTTGGTGTAAATTTCTTTGCACGTCTCTTGGAATCCAGATATAAAGACTGGATTTCATCCATAAAGGCAGTTTTGTCTTCGTCAGAAAGTTCCCCACCGGCGAACATTGCAGCGGCCTGTTCTAAGATCTGGTGAGCCTGCTTTGCTCCGCGGTTTCCAAATTGTTCAGATGCTTCTGTGATAAAAGATTCTTCTTCTGTCATGAGGTAGGAGATATCACAGTTCAAAATATCTGCAAGCTTTTGGTAAAGATCATGTTTCTTTGGATAACGGCCTTCAATTTCCCATCCACGAACGGTCCGAAGGGAGACACCAACAGCATCGGCTAATTGGGTTTGGTTAAGGCCATGGTTCTTTCTTAAATTTTTCACTTTTTCACCGAATGTCATAAAAATACCTACTTTCTAATTAACGCTTCAAGTCTTGTATATATCATGCTGAAACAGGATAGGAAATTAATTTCCTATAATTAACAAGTGGCCTCTTGACAAGAGGCTAATGATTGCCTATAATGTGAATCACAACAGAACGGCAACTACTTGCCTATAATATAAATAATATTTCCTTTCTTGTCAATGGATTTGCTGAAAATTGCCTGTTTTGACACGTTTTTCTACAGAGTAGGGAATCAGGAAATCAGATAATTGGACAGGAAAAGAGGCAACTGATAGGAGGTGTCAGATTTGAAACAGAAAAATACTTTTATTTGTATTGATCTGAAATCATTTTATGCTTCTGTTGAGTGTGTGGAAAGAGGACTGGATCCATTTACTACAAATCTGGTCGTTGCAGATCCTGACAGATCGGTATCAACCATTTGTCTTGCTATCACACCGGCAATGAAAAAGCTGGGAATCAAGAACCGTTGTAGGATCCATGAGATACCAGATAATGTAGAATATATTGTTGCGAAACCGAGAATGCAGCTATATATGGAGTATTCGGCAAGGATATATGGCATTTATCTAAACTATGTGGCAAAAGAGGATATCCATGTTTACAGTGTGGATGAGTGCTTTATGGATGTAACAAGATATCTTTTTCTGTATAGCCTTACTGCAAAGGAAATGGCACAAAAACTGCTGGATGTAGTAATGGATGAAACTGGAATTACAGCAACAGCAGGAATTGGTACGAATCTATATCTTGCAAAGATTGCAATGGATATTGTTGCAAAACATGTAGAGGATCATATCGGAATTCTAGATGAGATATCTTACCGGGAACAGTTATGGGAGCATAAACCATTGAGTGATTTTTGGCGTATTGGTTCCAGAACAGAGAGAAAATTAGCTGGATATGGAATCCAAACGATGGGGGATATCGCACTTGCCTCTATCCAGTCCGAAGACTGGCTGTATAAAATGTTTGGAGTTGATGCAGAGCTATTGATCGATCATGCCTGGGGCTGTGAATCCTGTAGAATGAGTGATATCAAAAACTATCATACGGAAGAACATAGTCTTTCGAATGGGCAAGTATTGATGCGGAATTACACATTTGAAGAAGCGGCTGTTGTTGTGAGAGAAATGACAGATGTACTGGTCCTGGATCTGGTGGAAAAGGGACTGGTAACGAATTCTGTAACCTTGTGGATCGCTTATGATCATCGTTTTAAGCGGGAGTCATCGAAAGGAACGGTACGGTTTCCGGAATGTACAAATCGTTCAAAGGAAATTATCGATATGGTAGAAATGCTTTATCGAAAGATTGTAGATCAGCATACAGGAATCAGACGGATAGAAATTATTGCAAATAAAATAACGCCGGAAGGCTATCTGCAATATAACTTTTTCCAAGATTTCATAAAAGCAGAAAAGGAGAGACATCTGCAGGAAGCAGTATTACAAGTAAAAAAACGTTATGGAAAAAATGCAATCATGCGAGGATCCAATCTGTTGGAATGTTCTACCTATCGGGAAAGAAATAATCAGATTGGAGGACATCGTGCATAGGAGGTGAAAGTATGCTGGCAAAGGCTTACCAGAAATATCTATATGTTCCGAAACCAGTTTCCAAGAGATATCCTATGGATGTGCAGCACAGAGCGAAGCAATTTGCCCCTTTTGCAGCTCTTCGAGGATTTGAAGAGACAGTCCAGAAACAGGAAATTCTTTATGAACAAAGGAAGGTGTTATCGGAAGAAAAGAAATGTGAATTGGATAGGAAGCTGAGGATGGTTTCATATGGAATAATGATCCAGGCAACATATTTTAAGGAAAGCCAGGAAATGAAACCGACAGGCCAGTATCACACGATTTGTGGAACAGTTGAATTTTTTGATCCATCGATCCATTTGCGGATTGATGATACAATCATTCCTATTCCGGATCTTTGTGATTTATCTGGAGAAGTATTTGAAGAATTAGAATTACCTTGTTAAAAACGATTTGTAGAAGTTCTTAGAATTCTGGGTGAGTGGGAATTCAGAGTGAATAAGGATGGATGCACCAGATTAACAAAGCAGATCTGGAGATAGATAATCATGCTGTTCGTGTAGCTTTGGCACTTGCGGAATGGACAACATGATACTCATAAGGCGGATTTGATTTCCCTTTGATCCGTTGAGTAATAAAATGGAATTTTTATTATTGCTTAAAGGAGGAAGCCTATGGGATCAGATGCTATTAGATGGCATGTACATTGCTCTGTATGTGGAGCATTTATTGAAAAAAGCGCACATTGCGATTCAGAAGTAGAGTGTAAGAAATGCAAAAGCACATTAGAAATTTTAGTAAAAGATGATATTGTTTCAGTACGACCTTTGAAAATCAAAGATGAAAAGCTGAAAGAAAGAATGCGCGTATATTCGCAAAAAGTGATGAAACCCAAGAATGAAATAAAATAAATTGAGCTGTTAGGACAGGTAGTGAATTTGGCTAGAACCATCAAGACTATATCTGACAGCAAGAGTTTGTTAAGGAGCTGAACCTGACTGGAATCACTAAGAGCCCGGCAAAACATTTGCAGATACAATGCAGGATTATTTTAAATTCTGTGTCTGTTGAAGCATTTGTTTTGCCGGTTTTTTTGTTTTCTCAAAAATTTTTAAAAAAGTTGATTTTTTAACCTGTAAAACAGGACTTTTTCCTTTCTATATATAGAGAGCAAAATTTCGTGTGCAAAAATCGGAGATGATGCGAGATTTTGTATGATATAGCCGAAGGAGGTAATTACATAGGAGCTGCGGACTCCCGTTCAAAAAAAACGGGTGAGTTCGTGGCTAATTGTGATGAGATTTTTCACGTTACTGTAGTTATGTTACGATGCGAGATTTCTATTGAGGTCATGGATCACCCGTAGCCGTAAGGCAGAAAGGTGGTCCATATGTCGACATTAAAAGAATTAAAGAAAGTAGTAAAAGTAGCAGATATGAAAAAGAGAATTCCTTCCGCAAAAGCCTTGGAAGCAGAGAAGATTGTAGTAAAAGAAAGAATTAGTGCGGAATGTGACATTACCGTTTATGAAAATGGGTATGTATCCTATCAGGAAAATGGAAAAACAACGGTGTTCCCACTCCATGCATGTAAAGAGTATGAATATGTCGATGTCAAAGGATACAAGAATAGTATGAATGAAGATTTTTTTGACAATGAGAATTGGTATATCCGTCTGCTGATGGAGGCAACAGATCGTATGGCATTTAATCAAACAAAGGTGAAATCAAACCATAGAATTATTTCGTATAGTGACCTTGTAGATGACAGAACCATATTGGTAGATATAGCTCCGGACATTATCGATCAATATATTGAAAAAGAAATGATCCATGATTTATTGGATTGCCTGACTGCCAGACAGAAGGAAATCATCCAATTATTTTATTTTGAAGAAATGAATCAGAAAAAGATTGCAGACTATCTGGGAATCAGACAGCAGAGTGTCTGTGAAGTCTTACAAAGAGCACTTTCTGTTATGAAAAAGCATGCAGATACAGAAAAAAATTAAAAAGTTTTCCAAAATTCCCTGTAAAACAGGCTGAAAACCTTTCGTTATGTGAAGGCGTTTCTAAGAAACACTTCATGTACCTTGAAAAGAGAATAGCCTGCCCAGAGTGATACCTGTCTCGAATGTGCATTGTGCGTGTCCTGACAGAAAAAACGTTTTGGAAATATGGAATCCAAAATAGGAACGGATCGGGGAAAGAAAACAGGAAAACGCTGAAATCTTAAATCAAAAAATAATTGTCTGAATCGAAAAGAGGATGACAGTAGAAATCATATGGCGGTGTTTGTTTGAAAGGCAGATACCGCCATATATTTGTGCTGTTATCTCGGCAAAGTGCTGACTGTCCCAAATAGCACAAAATCAGAGAAAGGAGGAGATTATCTTCAGGAAAAGATCATAAGTCAACGATTAAGAAAAACAACTGATAAATAACATTCAGAAGAAAGGAAGGATTTAAGAACATGAAAGTGAAACAAAAAGCAAGGCGAGTTGTATCTGGATTGCTGACAGCTGTCACACTTTTATCTACTGTATTATCGCCAATCAGCAGCTATGCGGCATATCTTCCAGAAAAAGGAAAACCACCTCTTTTCGAAGAAGTACAGGATCAGCTGGATGAAGATGAGATTGTGATTGCAAAGGATCATCAGTTGGATGTGGAATCAAATTTTGATGTAAAAACAGATTTTACAGGATTAGAGATTAAGGATAATGCAAAGGTTAAGATTACCTTTGAGGAATCCAGAAATGCAAAGGGTGAAGATTTTTCAACAGCCCATGCGGATACGTATAAAACAGTATATTACGTAGAGCCTGTGAATCCGAAACATCCAATGTATCAGATCAGCAGAAATGTGGTTGTAAAAGAAGTAGAAAAAGAGAACGTAATCACTTCAACAGAAACAGAGCAATCAGAAACAGCAGAGCCGGAAGAAGGTGAGGCTGACTCGGAAAAACAATCTGAGGTAGAGCAGGCACAAGAAACAACGAATGAAAATGCTATATTTGACGCTTTGGTAGAAGAAACCATGAAACAGGAAACTGTGGATGAAGAGTCTGGTCTGGAACTTCATGATGTGATGGAACAGGCCGTGGAACAGGGTGTGGATTTTGAAGCCATGGAAACGGGTGAGATTGCAACTTTTGCTGCTACAGCTAAAGTCGCAGGAGTAGGCTTTCAGCAAGTAACCATTGAAAAAGGTCCCTTATACCGATATGCAGATTATGGATTGGGAACGTATCTTACAGAGCCTTATTACATTTCATTCGGTAGTGTAAGGGCAACCGCATATTGTATTCAACCGGCAAAACCTGGACCTGGATCCGGAACCTATATGATTACAAAGCTGGGTGATAATCAAGCACTTGCAAAAGTATGTTATTACGGAACAGATGCGGCAGGTGCAGAAAGTTATTTTGCAAATAAGCATAGTGATTTTTCAGCAGGAAAACGTTTTATCTTAGTTCATATGGCGGCAGCTTATGCTTATGGAAGTAGTGATGCCTTTTATGGAACGAACGCAACCGGACAGGAACTGGCAATGGATATTTATAACTATTGTGCAAAGAAACCAGAGATTCCTGATGTGGCAATGGCTTTTTCTGAGGCAAATGTAAAGGCATATGTAGAGGGAAATACACAGCGTACAAAGGAAATTACATTTCATGCGGCAGGACAGCAGAGTGTGACGATCAGCCTTCCATCTGGAGTACGACTTCATAACGTAAGTACGGGAAGTACCAGTACACCGGGAGCAAAGGTAACGATTCAGGGAGGTACAAAGTTTTATCTTTCTGCCCCTCTGACACAAGCAGAAGATACTGCAGAAGTATTTGCTTCTACTATGACAGGCGGGCTGAAAAAAGATTATTCGTCGTATAAGCTGACAACAAATGCTAGTGTCCAGGATCTTGCTTTTATCTTTGGAGAAGGTGTGGAAACAACCAATCAAGTAAGTTTGAATGTTACATGGACAAAACAGGCGGAGATTTCCATTGTAAAGAATGATAAAGATACCGGAAATCATTTGGCAGGAGCTATCTATGGCATTTATCGTGATAAGGAGTGTTCGAATCTGATCACGCAGATGCCGGAGACAGATAATAGAGGAGCTTCTAAAGTAACAATTGAAAAGACACAGGATGAGGTGTATGTGAAAGAAATCCAGCCACCAACCAATTATCAGGCAGATCCAACTGTTTATCCGGTGGATATCAATATCGGTAAAACAAGTACAAAGAATGTTCTAAATGAACGTACTTATACAAAGATCCATCTGATCAAGGAAGATGCAAAAACAGGAGTAAATCCACAGGGGGATGCCACATTAGAAGGTGCAGTGTATGGACTCTATGCAAGAGAAAACATTGTACACCCAGATGGAATAACAGGAATTGTGCATAAAGCCGGAGATTTAGTTTCTACATTGAAAGTAGACAAGAATGGAGATGCTACGGTAAAAGATCTGTATCTTGGAAAATATTTTGTAAAGGAAATTCAGGCGCCAGAAGGGTACCTGTTAGATCAGGAGGAACATGATATCGATTGTTCTTATGAAGGTGGAAATGTTCCTATTGTGGAGCGTACTGTCAAAGTAACAGAGACTGTGATGAAACAGCCGTTCCAGATCATAAAAGTTGCGAACAATGGAGAAACGGATGCTGATCTGTTAAAAGGGGCAGGCTTTAGCGCTTATTTAAAGAGCAGTTTGGAGAAAAAGGAAGATGGAAGTTATGATTTTTCCCATGCAGAGCCAGTCATCCTTACAGCAGATGGAAAAACGGAAATGTTAACGGATGAGAAAGGGTATGCGTGCAGCATTCCGCTTCCATATGGAACTTATATTGTAAGAGAAACAACCACACCTCATAACTATAAAGCGGTAGAGGATTTTGAGATTACCATTCGTGAAAACAATCCGGATAAGCCACAGGTTTGGAAGGTATTGCTGGATAAAGAGTTTTCTGCAAAGTTAAAGATTATCAAAAAAGATGATGAAACAAAGAAAACGGTGTTAGTTGCCGGTACAGAATTTAAGATTTACGATCTGGAGCATAAAAAATATGTGGAACAGATAACAACTTATCCTACGGTCACAGTCCATAAATCTTTCTTTACGGACAGCCAGGGATACCTGATTTTACCGAAAAACTTAGAGATTGGGCACTACCGCATTGAAGAAGTGACAGCACCAGATGGATATGTTATCAACAAAAACTATGTAGAGATCACCGTAGATTCGGATACTGCTTATGAAGTAGATGGAGTAAGTGGAGATGTGATCATTGAAGTTTCCTATGAAGATCAGCCGGTAAAGGGAAATCTTGTTGTGTATAAAAAAGGTGAGATGCTTTCCAATTTTAAGAAAGATTTTATCTATAAGGAACAATATCTTTTCGGAGCAGAATTTGAAGTAAGAGCTGCAGAAGATATCTACACTCCGGATTATCAGAAAGATGCAGATGGAAACCGCATCGTACTTTATGCAAAAGATACGCTCGTGGCAACGATCACAACCGGAGAGAGTGGAAAAGCTGTAGCAAAGGATCTTCCTCTTGGAAGATTCTATGTAGTGGAAACTAAGGCACCGGAAGGATTTGTATTAAATCCAGAGCCGGTAACGGTTGAATTATCATATCAGGATCAAGAAACACCGGTCGTTGAAACAGAAGCAATTGTAGGAAATGACAGACAGAAGGTATCAATTTCAGTAGAAAAAAAGGATGCAGAAAACGGGCAGGTATTATCCGGAGCTTTGTTTGGCATTTATAACAAGAAAGATATCCGTGCAAATGGAAAAGTTCTTGTAAAAGCAGATACTTTGTTACAGGAAATGACTTCCGATGAAAAAGGAATCGCAGCTTGTACTCTGGATCTTCCGTTTGGAGAATATTATGTGAAAGAGTTGAAAGCACCAGAAGGATATGTGTCTTCTGATGAAATTTTGGAATTTAAGGCAGAGTATCAGGGACAGGAGAAACAGGTTGTTTCCTTACAGGCTGTAAAGAAGAATGCACCGACTACCGTAGAGTTCACAAAATCGGATCTGACCACAGGTGTAGAACTAGAAGGAGCCAGTCTAAAGGTAATCGATAAAGCCGGAACGGTGATTGACGAATGGACTTCTGAAAAAGGAAAGCCTCATGTGATCAAGCATTTAGTTGTCGGAGAAACATATACACTACGTGAAACATTTGCGCCATATGGCTATCTGAAAACAACAGATGTAACATTTACAGTGAAAGATACTGCCGAAGTACAGAAAGTAGAAATGAAGGATGAGGTTCCAAAGGGACTTCTAATCGTTAACAAAAAGGGAGAATTTTTAGAGAAGATCACTCTTCTTGATCAGATCAAAGGAACCGTAGAACATTTCTTTGAGTATATTACAGGAAATTTAAGCGAAGTTACCTTTGAAGTTTATGCGGCAGAGGATATTAAGGCTGCAGATGGTGTCAGCGAAGATTATTATAAGAAAGATGAATTGGTAGGAACCATTACAACTGATGAAAATGGCATTGCGAAGATGGAAGACCTTCCAGTTGGGAAATACTATGTGAAGGAAGTCAAAACGGCACATGGATTTATTTTGGATGGAGAACCAAGATTTGTGGATCTGACCTATCATGATCAGGACACACCAATTGTTACTTTTGAAGAAGAATGGCAGAATTACCATCAGAAAGTAAAAGTAACGGTTCTGAAAAAAGAGAAGGATACAGACCGTATGCTGGAAGGTGCAATCTTTGGGTTATTTACAAAAGAAGATATTAAAAGCAGAGATGAAAAAGTCCTAATGGAAGCCGGAACGCTGATCGAGCAGAAAACAACGGATGAAAATGGACAGATTCTTTTCAAAGCAGATCTACCAGTAGATGGAACTTATGTAGTAAAAGAAATCTATGCACCGGATGGTTTCGTGACATCAAATGAAGAAAAAGAATTCACTTTTGAGTATGGAAAACCGGAAGAAGCCGAGGTTTCCTATGAGTTTGTTTTTGAAAATGAGCCGACAACAGTAGAATTTACAAAAACAGATCTTACTACAGGGAAAGAACTTCCGGGGGCACATTTAAAGGTGACAGATGAAGACGGAAATGTAATCGATGAGTGGGTATCTACAGAGAAAGCTCATGTGATCAAAGAGCTGACAGTTGGAAAATCCTATACGATGACAGAGACAAAACCGGCAGATGGATATGTAACTGCGGAGAGCATTACCTTTACAGTAGAAAATACTGCAGAAATTCAGAAACAGGAGATGAAAGATGATGTGACAAAGGTATTGATCTCGAAACAGGATATTGCAGGAAAGGAACTTCCAGGTGCAAAACTAACCATCTTAGATGAAGAAGGAAATGTGATTGAAAGTTGGACCTCAACAGAAGAGGCGCATTATATGGAAAGGCTTCCGATCGGAACATATATGCTTCGAGAAGAGACAGCACCGGAAGGATATCTGATTGCAAAGGATGTGGTATTTGAAGTGAAAGATACTGTAGAAATTCAGAAAGTCGTTATGGTTGATGAGGAAAAACCAAAGGAAAACACTCCGGAAAGTGGAAAACCTTCTAAAGATGCACCAAAGACTGGGGATAACACCAACCTGCTTTTATGGTTGGTTGTGCTCGGAATGAGCTTAAGTGGAGTGGTAGTCCTTGGAAGAAAAATAAAGAAGAAATAATGTAAGGGAAAGCGTTCATGGAAACCGAAAGGAATCTGTGGGCGCTTTTTTTAGGAGGAACATGAGGATGGACAGAACAAAAGACAAAATTCTAATCATAGAAAAGGAGTGCTATTATTTGTTGCCAGAAAAGAAGAAAGGAAGTGGGTAATTGCAAGATGAAGTAAATGAAAAAATCATAGCGCTGTGTGTTCAGACAACCCGAATGAGCACCGGAGTGCTAAAGGCGGCTATGAGAAAATTTCTGGATGGAATGAGCAGACAGAAACAGAAAAGGGTACAGGTAAAACAGGCTGTCAAAACAGGGAAAGCACAGGAAAAGGGCAGAGAAAAAGAAAGAAAACGACAGGAGATGAAAAAGCCTCATGGAAAGCAGACGATAAAGCAACTGATCGCACAGGGAGCGCAGCTTACCAATATCCAGATCACAGATCAAAATATCAAGTCATTTGACCGGGTAGCCCGAAAATACGGGATTGATTATAGTCTGAAAAAGGATTCCCATGTGGAACCGCCATTGTATCTGGTATTTTTCAAATCGAAAGATGTGGATGTGATGACGGCTGCTTTTAAAGAATATGCAGGTATAGAGCTGGATCAGTCTAAAAAGAAAAAACTTTCTGTCAGAAAGAAACTACAGAAGACAAAGGAGAGAAAAGCAAAACAACGTCAGAGAGTGAAAACAAGGCAGAAAGTCAGAGGACAGGAACGATGATCCGGGAAAAGATGCAGAATATCCAGATGAAGAGAGTGGTGATATTAAGCATTCCGTATCTGATCATCTTCTATCTTGCAGATAAATGCTTTTGGCTTTATCGTCATTGTATGGGAAATAGTATGATTGAAAAAATCGGTGTGATGCTGATGAATTTCCCATTGGCATTTACTAACTGGCTTCCAAGTTTTTATCTACAAGATTTGCTGGGAGGTGTGATCGTAGCACTTACTTTTAGAATCGTTTTGTATTTTAAAGCGAAGAATGCGAAGAAGTTCCGGCATGGAGAAGAGTATGGATCTGCCAGATGGGGAAACCGGAAGGATATCGAACCTTTTGAAGATCCGGTATTCGAGAAGAATATTATTCTAACGGAAACAGAACGGCTTACGATGAATAGCAGACCGAAAGCTCCTAAATATGCCAGAAACAAGAATGTGATTGTGATCGGAGGATCCGGATCTGGAAAAACAAGATTTTACGTCAAACCCAATTTGATGCAGATGACAGATCATGTATCCTATGTGGTGACAGATCCAAAAGGAACGATCATCGTAGAATGTGGAAAGATGCTAGTAAATGGAGGCTATCGGATCAAGGTGCTGAATACGATCAATTTCAAAAAGTCGATGCACTATAATCCATTCCATTACATCCGTAGTGAAAAAGATATCCTAAAACTTGTAAATACCATTATCGCAAATACGAAGGGAGAAGGAGAAAAATCTACGGAGGATTTCTGGGTGAAAACGGAACGCCTTCTGTATTCTGCTCTGATCGGCTATATCTGGTATGAAGCGCCGGAAGAAGAACAGAACTTTTCTACCCTTCTGGAATTTATTAATGCCAGTGAGACGAGAGAAGAAGATGAAGAATTTAAGAATGCAGTCGATGAATTATTTGAAGAATTGGAGGCGGATAATCCGGAACACTTTGCAGTCAGACAATATCGAAAATATAAGCTGGCTGCCGGAAAAACAGCGAAGTCGATCCTTATTTCCTGCGGCGCCAGACTTGCTCCTTTTGATATCCAGGAACTTCGTGAAATCATGTCTTATGATGAAATGGAACTGGATATGATTGGAGATCAGAAGACAGCTATGTTTGTGATTATCAGTGACACCGATGATACGTTTAACTTTGTAGTGGCAATCATGTACACACAGCTTTTTAATCTGCTCTGTGATAAAGCAGATGATGAACATGGCGGAAGACTTCCTTACCATGTGAGGTTACTGCTGGACGAGTTCAGTAATATCGGTCAGATTCCGAAATTTGATAAACTGATTGCAACGATCCGAAGTCGTGAGATCTCCGCCTCTATTATTTTACAGTCGCAGAGCCAGTTAAAAACCATTTATAAGGATGCTGCTGAAACCATTACAGGGAATTGCGATACCGTATTATTTCTTGGAGGAAAGGAAAATTCCACCTTAAAGGAAATCTCGGAAACGCTGGGAAAAGAGACCATTGATCTTTACAATACCTCTGATACAAGAGGGACAAGCCAATCCTATGGTTTGAATTATCAGAAGACAGGGAAAGAATTGATGAGCCGGGATGAGCTGGCTGTAATGGATGGAAATAAATGTATCTTACAACTTCGAGGTGTGCGGCCATTTCTCAGCAATAAATACGATATCACAAAACATAAAAGATACAAGGAACTTGCGGATGCAGATGAAAGGAATGCGTTTGATGTGGAAAAATATCTGGAGCATAAGCTGATCTTTTCACAGGATACAAAATTTGAGATGTATGAAGTAGATGTAACAGATGACGATGTGAAAGCAGTGATAGAGGAAGAAGTAGAGTAAAAAGAGTATCTTTTGGGCTAGAAATGTGATATGTTTTTATAAAGACAAATTAGAATTTGTAACCGATATTATTTTTATAACACAAAGGAGAGTGGAATATGTCAATTAATGAACCATTAAAGTATTTTTGCGATAATGAAGATTTAAGATTTTATTTATTAGATTGCGGATCTGGATTAATGCATTTGATAATTTTTCCAGATGAAACAGTTATGTTATTCGATTGTAATGTTACTAATGATAACGAAAAAAAGATTCTTAAATTTTTAGAAAAACATATTCCGTTAAGATACGATGCTGATTTGGGTAAGATAGAACAGTATATAGATGTGTTTGTAAATTCCCACAGGGATGAAGATCATTACAGAGGCTTAAAAAAGATTAATAATAGATTTAAAATAAAAAGTATATGGGATTCAGGGCAAGCTGGACAAAGTACTACAAGTGAGGATTATAATTATTATATGTATTTACGTAGGGAGTTAAAAAAGAAATCTATTGATAATTTATTAGTGCCAACACCCACGGACAGAGTTATAAAGTCATTTGGTAATGCAGATATATATTGTTTAGCAGCAGAGGCGAATTTTGAGGCAAGTATAGTATCTAGCAGATTAGAATGTTCGGCTAAACTTCAACATACAAATTCTATGGTATTACTAGTGGTGTTTAGGGGAAGAAAGATATTATTGACAGGAGATTCGGATTGGAGAAGTTGGAAAGAACAGATTGCCCCTAATTTTTCTGATAAATATATTAATTATAAAGATATAGACATTTTGATTGCAAGTCATCATGGATCACGGTCATTTTTTACAGATGAGGAAAGCATAGATGTAGAGTTACATCCAGAGACTACCTATATTGAATCCATAAAAGCGATAAATCCTATTATTACATTAATTTCATGTGCTGATTATAACTATAAGGATTATCATTTACCAAATACAGAAGCAATGGAATTATATGAAAAATATACGTCTGGTGGTAAACAACAAATTCATACAACATATGAGAAAGGCACATTATGTGGTTTTATTGATAAGTTCGGAAACTTTGGAGTAATACCCTATCGATTTAAAAAGAATATGCCTACGAAGGATAAAAAATTTTATCTCAAATGTAGTAAAGTAAAAGATAATATTGCTACAGAGATTCAGTCTGGATCGAAGGTAGAAATTGGATATCATCTTAAATTTGTTGTTGTTGGACTAGGTGACATAATTAATGCAAAAGATGAAATTAAAATCTGGTGGGAAGTTTGTAATGTGGGTATGGAATCAGATTATGAACATAAAGAGATATATTATAAAATGAAAGAGGATGTGGATGAGAAATATGCATTTTCTAGAGAGGTATCATATAAAGGAAAACATTTATTACGTTGTAGGGTGAAGAATAAGAAAAAAGGATTTGATGGGACGTTAGTATTTACGATTGAAGGAGTTTGAGCAAATGAACGATATAAAAAGTTATAGAGAAAAAGAACTTAAAATGTATATATTAGCTTGTATCTTTATACTACTTTGCCTTACAAAGGACTTTTCTTTTGACACTAACAATGTGGATAGAGTTATAACTATTTCAAAAACGGTAGATACGGTTTTGGCATCAAGTTGTTTGTACATTTTTGTATTTATTATGGATTCTATATTTTCAAGTGATTTTAAGAAGAAAGTAGTAACAATATTCGGACTTATTAAGATGCCAGGAGAAATAATCTTTATAGAAATAAAGGATAAATGTAGAGATAAGCGATTTACAAGGGAACAAGCATTAGTAGCATATGAAGATATTTATAAGAACTTACCAGATGAAAAGAAAAAGAGTTTTGAATATCAAAATGCTAGATGGTATAAGATATATTCAAAACATAGAGATGTAGCAATGATTTTTGTATCAAATAGAGATTATTTATTTTGTAGAGATATGGTATTTGCAACAATATCAATTGTCTGTGTATATAGTGTAGGGGTTGGGATGAAATTATTTGAATTTAATTTTATATATGTATGTTTTTTAGTTATAATGTTCGTTGTTAATATATTTGCAACACATTTGAAAGCAAAGAGGTTTGCATATAATGTACTAGCTTATGATATTTCGCTTCAGAAAACAAGTAATCAAAACAGTGATTAAATTCAATTTAAAATAAAATTTGCACAATATATTGAGTGTATAAAACGAGTATTGTATGAAATTGACAAATTCCAGTTTATAGAATTGAAAAATGTGAAATAAGCGTTAGAGCATGTAGGTATCCATCTATGTGCTCTTTTTTGCGTTTTTTTAAGAAAAAGTTCTAATGATTAGGCAGAAAGGAGAAGAAAGTGAAGATAAAAATAAGATCACCTTGCGAAGAAAATAGATAAAAAAAGAGGTCTGAATAATAGGGAAAGGAGAGAAAAAACGCTGACAGACCATAGAAACAGCGTGGATTCGGAAAAGGATATGGGATTTTTTGGAAGTGCAATTACAATCTTACAGACATTAGTCGTAGCTATTGGAGCAGGTCTTGGTGTCTGGGGAGTCATCAACCTGATGGAAGGTTACGGAAATGATAATCCTGGTGCAAAATCACAGGGAATTAAGCAGCTTATGAGTGGCGGTGGTGTAATCCTAATCGGTACACAGTTGATTCCACTTTTGAGTGGATTATTTGGTTAAAGGAAAGGAGTAAAAATCCATGTTCAGTCAAATTTTTGATGCGATTGAGGAATGGATGAGGGAACTTCTAGCCGGTATGATCAGCTCTAACCTGGACCGTATGTTCACAGATGTTAATCAAAAGACAAGTGAGATTGCGGGCCAGGTTGGACAGACACCACAAGGATGGAATGGCAGTATCTTTAGTATGATCGAAGGATTGTCGAATTCGGTCATCATGCCGATTGCAGGTATCATCATAACCTTTGTCTTGTGTTATGAACTGATCTCCATGCTGACAGAACGCAATAACATGCATGATATTGATACATGGATGTTCTTTAAATATTTTGTGAAAATGTGGATTGCCGTTTATCTGGTAAGCAATACATTTACCATTACGATGGCAGTCTTTGATGTAGGACAAAGCGTCGTAAACTCGGCGGCAGGGCTGGTTTCAGGAGACACATCCATTGATATCAGCTCTGCGCTTACAAATTTATCAGCTACATTGGAAAGTATGGAGATTGGAGAACTTGTGATATTAGCATTGGAAACATTACTCGTAAGTTTCTGTATGAAAATCATGTCTGTGCTGATTACGGTCATTTTATACGTCCGTATGATAGAAATTTACCTTTATACCTCAGTTGCCCCGATCCCATTCGCAACGATGAGTAACAGAGAGTGGGGGCAGATCGGAACAAATTATTTCAGAGGACTCTTTGCCCTGGCATTTCAGGCATTTCTGATGATGGTATGTGTTGCTATTTACGCAGTATTAGTGGCAGGCATCCAGTTTTCAGATAATCTGAGTTCTTCATTATTTGGTGTAATGGCATATACCGTGATCTTATGTTTCAGTCTATTTAAGACAGGATCACTTAGTAAGTCAATCTTTAATGCACATTAGAAAAGAAAGGAAGTGAAACACATGGCGTATGTGAGTGTTCCGAAAGATTTAACAAAAGTAAAGAATAAAGTGGCATTTAATCTTACAAAAAGACAGCTAATCTGTATTGGTATTGGAGCAGCTATGGGAATTCCCTGTTATTTTCTCTTTAGAAATGCACTTGGAATTAATAATGCTGCAGTTCTTATGGTACTTATAATGCTGCCGGCCTTTTTCTTTGCTATGTATGAGAAAGCTGGAATGCATCTGGAAGATGTATTGATGCATATAATTCGGGTGAAGTTTATCCGGCCATCGGTAAGAAAATATGAAACTAAAAACTATTATGAATCGGATTCCGAAGGAGAAGATCCGAAAATCATGAGAAAAGAAGAAAGGAAAGGGGGAAAAAGTGGTGGTAGGAAAAAGAAAACAGACCACAGATAAAAAGAAGAATGGAAAAAAGGATGGGAAGAAACTTACCGTTCAGCAGACGATTGCCTATAAAGAAATGGGGAAGGATGGTATCTGCAGAGTTCAGGGAAATGTTTATTCTAAATGTATCAGGTTTTACGATATCAACTATCAGTTGGCGCAGAATGAAGATAAGAATGCAATCTTTGAAAACTGGTGTGATTTTCTGAACTATTTTGACAGCAGCATCCATTTTCAGCTTAGTTTTATCAATCACAAGAGCAGCATGAAGGAATTTGAGCAGGTGATTAAGATTAGCCCACAGGGAGATGCTTATGATGATATCCGTATGGAATATGCCAACATGCTGAAAAAACAGCTCGCAAAAGGAAACAATGGTTTGGTAAAAACGAAATATATTACATTTTCCATTGAAGCGGAAAATATCCGGGAAGCAAAACCAAAGCTGGAGCGTATCGAGTCCGATATTTTAAATAACTTTAAGATCCTTGGTGTGATGGCATATCCTCTGAATGGAGAGGAACGACTGCGGATTCTGTATGAAACGTTTAATCCGGATTCTACAGTGGAATTCCAGTTTGATTATGGATCTATGATTAAAACTGGTTTAAACACAAAAGATTATATCGCACCTACAAGTTTTGTGTTTAAGGATGGAAAAACCTTCCAGATGGGAAATATGATGGGTGCAGTTTCTTATTTACAGATTCTTGCTCCGGAGTTAACAGATAAGATGCTGGCAGAGTTTTTGGATATTGATAAGAACCTGATTGTAAATCTGCATATTCAGTCTGTGGATCAGATGAAAGCAATCAAACTGGTAAAAAGTAAAGTAACGGATATCAACAGAATGAAAATTGAAGAACAGAAAAAAGCAGTAAGAGCAGGATACGATATGGATATCATTCCGTCGGATTTGAATACCTATGGTGGAGAAGCAAAACGGCTTTTGGAAGATCTGCAGTCACGAAATGAGCGCATGTTCCTTGTAACAGCGCTCTTTTTAAATACCGCAAAAGAGAAACAGGAATTAGAAAATGCAATCTTTCAGACAGCCGGTATCGCACAGAAATATAACTGTTTGTTAAAGCGTCTGGATTATCAGCAGGAAGAAGGTCTTATGAGCAGTCTTCCTCTTGGTGTGAATCATATTCCTATTAAGAGAGCTTTGACAACGACCAGTACAGCGATTTTCGTACCATTTACCACACAGGAATTATTCATGGGCGGTGATTCTTTGTATTATGGATTGAATGCTACCAGCAATAATCTGATCATGGTAGATAGGAAGAAGTCAAAAAATCCAAATGGCCTGATCCTTGGTACACCGGGATCGGGAAAATCTTTTGCTGCAAAAAGGGAAATGACGAATGTATTTTTCACAACTAAGGATGACATTATCATTGGAGATCCGGAAGGAGAGTATTATCCACTGGTTCATGCTTTGGGAGGACAGGTTATCCATATTTCCCCAAACAGTAAGGATTATATCAATCCAATGGATATCAATATGAATTATTCTGAGGATGACAACCCGTTGGGAGTAAAATCTGACTTTATTTTATCCCTTTGTGAATTGATCATGGGAAGCAGGGATGGAATTGAAGCAGAAGAAAAGTCTGTCATTGATCGATGCCTTCCTCTTGTATATCAGGAGTATTTTTCTGATCCAAAACCAGAAAATATGCCGACTCTTGGAGATTTGTATGACTGTCTCCGAAAACAGAAGGAACCCCAGGCACAGAGGATTGCCACGGCTTTGGAAATCTATGTTAACGGATCTTTGAAGGTGTTCAATCATCAGACTAATGTAGAACTGAATAACAGGATTGTATGCTTTGATATCAAGGAACTTGGAAAGCAGTTGAAAAAGCTTGGAATGCTTATCATACAGGATCAGGTGTGGAATCGGGTGACTGTCAACCGTGGCGTAAAATCTACTTGGTACTATATTGATGAATTCCATCTCCTTCTGAAAGAAGAGCAGACGGCAGCTTATTCGGTAGAGATCTTCAAGAGGTTTAGGAAGTGGGGCGGAATTCCGACTGGAATCACGCAGAATATAAAGGATCTCCTTTCCAGCCGGGAAATCGAAAATATTTTTGAAAATAGTGATTTTATTTTGATGTTAAATCAGGCTGCAGGTGACCGTCAGATTTTGGCAAAACAATTAAATATCTCACCGTATCAGTTGTCTTATGTTACGAACTCTGGGGAAGGAGAAGGACTTCTCTTTTATGGGACAACAATCATTCCGTTTAAGGATAAATTTGATAAGTCCCTGAAGTTATATTCTCTCATGACAACAAAGCCGGAAGAAGTGGAGAAGAGGGAAAGGGATGGTGTCATATGAAAGAATATGAAAAAAGACAGTGTATCGTAGGAAGACATCCATTCGTTGATATAGAAATCAGAAAAGATGGAATGCTTATGTATCGTGTGAAGACACCGGAAGATGAAAATCATCTTTCGGATCTTCCAATAGAAATTCAAGATGTTGTACTGGATTGGGTATTTTGGAATTTCTTTCCGGCACAAAAGCTATATCTTCATCAGAATAGCGCTTCTTTAAAACAGGTATTGCAGAAATGGACACAGATTCATCTGTCTAATAATCAGTTTAAGGAAGCCATGTTGATGAATGGATTTTGACCGAGAGATCTGAAGGAAGTGAATTGGTGTTTTCATATTCAGGTAAGTTCTCCTGCAATTAAATTGCAGGCAGATGGATATCCGGGAATCCCAATCATCGGACAGCCAGAGTTGGATGCGTATAGCAAGCAGAGAATATAGAAAAGGAAAGTTACATAGGAGGTGAAAGGTTTGGCGGGGAAAGAACTGAAAGGAAGAGAAAAAGTTGTAAGTAAAATGTCAAGAGACGGTCTGACGGAAGAAAACCTGGCAGATGGTTCCGTAAAAGATGTCAGCCATAAAAGCCGGGGAAGACCGCCGGAAATGAAACAGGACGTTGTTTTTGATCGAGAAAAGAAGAAATCGGAGTTGCCGGATGGAAAGGAGCAGGAAGGGGACTTGCAAAAAAAGCAAGTTCGCTATTCCTCTTTGCGAAAAGATGCGCTTTTAGAGAAAAGTGTATCAAAAGAAACTGTGTCAGAGGGATCCGGAGATAGAGAGAAAATAGTATCTGAAGCATCTTCCAAATATAAGAAAAAGTTCCGGGAACAGGAACAGATACCGGAAGAGGATTCTTTGATTGGACAAAAGAAAAAAATCCGGAAAAAGCAGCTCCAAAAACAGATGACAAAAGAGCAGAAAAAATCCGGAAGGTTATCCTTTGATGATGAAGAAAGTCAGATGGTGAAAGAACCGGGGATGAAACCGGGCAGAATCATTGGAGGGTATGCGGTAAGGGATGCAATTTCCAAAGGTGTATCGGATCCAGAAGAAGAGGAACAGGATGTTGCAACGGAAACGGTTCAGTTTGCTGAAAGAGGGACCGAAACAGCGGTAAGAGGTCTTCGTTATGCACAGCTTCGGAGTCAGCGTGCAGATGTAAAGGCAAACCGGAGAGGATATCATTTGGATGAAACCGAAGAAAAGTTAAAATTCGGTATGAGTGAGAGCATGGAAAAGACTGGGACAGAGGACACGGTTAAAAGATCCGAAGAGAAGAAAAGAATCCTGAACCGCTTTTTCCAAAGAAAACGATATAAAGATGCCTACCGGGCGGCCAGAACAGGAAAATCAGCTGGTAGTGCAGGCGGAGCAGCAACTGTTGCCGGTGTTGAGAATATAACCGTGAAAGCGAAAATCGCATTAAAAGAGATTGTAAAGCGGAATCGGGCTGTATTTTTTGGCGCCGGTATTTTTGTGTTCTTATTTTTGATCGTAGCAGTATCTTTGGGTAGCTGTAGCGCTTCGATACAAGGGGGCGGATCGGTGATCGAGATCACTACCTATCCGGGAACCGATGAAGATATCTATGCTGCCGAGAATTACTATGCCTCTTTGGAAACCGCTTTGAACCAACAGATCAATGCGATGGAATCTACCCATCCGGACTACGATGAATATCAATACAACGTAAGTGAGATTGCCCATAATTCGTATCATTTGATTTCCTACCTGACAGCAAAATATGGAGATTGGAAATTTGAGGATATTAAAGATGAATTGCAGGCTTTATTTGAAGCGCAATACCATCTGAATACGGAAGGGAAGACAGAAACCGTGACGGAAACAAAGACGGTGCGGGTAGGGGAATCCTTAGGGAATGTGGTTACCAGCGGTTACTGTAATTGTTCCATCTGTTGCGGACAATGGTCAGGAGGTCCTACAGCGAGTGGCGTTTATCCAACCGCAAATCATACGATTGCTGTAGACGCTTTGGATCCTTTTGTTCCTATTGGAACAAAGGTTGTGATGAATGGTGTGGAATATACCGTAGAGGATACGGGAGCATTTGCAAGATATGGAGTCCAGTTTGATGTTTATTATGACGATCATAGCGCTGCATCCGCACACGGGCATCAGACTTGGGAAGCGTTTATTGCGGATAGTAACGGAAGCAATGAAGTAATGGTGACCAATACGACAACAAAGAAGATTCTGTATGTAACCTTAGGGAATACGGGATTTGATGCAGTGGCAAGAGCCAATCTGGATGAGGAACAGATGATCTTATACAATGCTTTGAATACTACCTACGGAAACAGAAATTACTTGTGGGATGTGGGAAATATCTCCACAGGTTCCGGTTCGGACGGAATGAGTTATGAAATACCGCCGGAGGCATTACAGGATGAAGAGTTTGCCCGGATGATCCGGGAGGCTGAAAAATATCTGGGAGTTCCGTATGTGTGGGGAGGTTATTCCCCTTCTGGATTTGACTGTTCTGGGTTTGTCTCTTATGTGATCAATCATTGTGGAAACAGATGGAATCTGGGAAGGCAGACTGCAGAGGGATTACGAAACAGTTGCACGTTTGTTTCACCGGAAGAAGCAAAGCCGGGGGATCTGATTTTTTTCCAGGGAACGTATAGTACGCCTGGAGCAAGCCATGTGGGTATCTATGTAGGAAATAACATGATGATCCATTGCGGAGATCCGATCCATTATTCCAATGTCAGTACCGCATACTGGCAGCAACATTTTATGTGTTATGGCAGATTGCCATAGGAAGGGAGAGTGAAAGATTTGAATAAGAAAATTAAAAAATATATGGAGGAGATCCATAAGACAGAAAAGAAGATCGCAGATCTTCAGCAGTATCTCAAAGGGCTTCATGCTGCGTTAAAGCAGGAAGAGGATAATGAGATGATCAAAAGTATCCGTGGAATGAAATTAGACAGTCATGCCCTGCATGACCTTCTGAATGGAATCCAAGAAGGAACCGTAAAATTTCAGGTGAGTCAGGAGTCTGGGGAAGCAGGAACAGGCTCCTTTGTATTTACAGAAAAGAAAGAGGAGGGACATCCGTATGGTGAAATGGAAGAAACTGAATAAGAAAGTGGCAGGATTATTGTTAGGTATTATGGTGCTTTTTTCTGCATCTACGACAGCTTTTGCATATGTGGACCCGTCGGCAGAAGCGACAAATACAGAAGCATCACAAGTAGAAACAACACAAACAGACGAAGCGCCGGTGGAAGAAACAGATCAGCCGGCAGAAGAGGGGGTGTTGCCGGAAAATAATACAACCGAGAAGAAAGAAAGTGCGTTTACAGAACTGGGAAACGGGGAAGTCCAGGATGATATCCAGAATGGATCCAGTAAAGAATTCCTTACAATCAAGACAAAGAACAATAATACGTTTTATCTTGTGATTGACCGCAGTTCTACTTCCCAGAATGTATATCTGTTATCTCAAGTAGATGAGAATGACCTGAAGGAATTTGTGGACCAGGAAAAAGGAACTGTAGCTGTCACACCAACACCGCAGGTAGTCATTGATGAAAATAAATCCGAAGAAGCAGAGAAAAAGGAAAAGGTTGTCAAACCTGAAAAAGAGGATATGCCACAAATGAATATGGGGGCAATGGTAGCAATCCTGATTCTTGCATTGGGTGGAGTTGCAACTTATTACTACTTCAAAATCTACAAACCAAAGAAAGAGGAAGAAGAGGATTTTGAAGAGGAAGGACTGGAAACAAGTGACGGGTTGGAGCTCATCAATGAAGATGAATTTGAAGACCGGGAAGAGGAAGAAACTGAATAAAATAAAAAAGATGAGTGAAACGCCCTGTATTTTCGGGGCGTTTCCTTTCGTTATATGAAGGAGGTAATAAGCCATGTATTTAGTGATTGCAGAAAAACCAAGCGTGTCCCAGGCGATTGCGGAAGTAATCGAGGCATCTAAAAGAGAAGAAGGATATCTGAAAGGAAAGGATTGCATCGTCAGTTGGTGCTTTGGACATCTTGCGGAATATGTTCCGCCGGATTTCTATGATGAAAGGTTTACCAGATGGATGTATGAGGATCTTCCGATCATCCCGAAAGAATGGAAGCTGGCAGTATCCAAAGATAAGAAAGAGCAGTTCTATATTTTGAAAAAGTTGCTGAACAGCCCGGATATTGATTATGTAGTGAATGCCTGTGATGCAGGAAGAGAAGGAGAACTTATTTTCAAGCATGTATATGATTTGTCCGGAAGCAAAAAGCCAGTGAAGAGATTATGGATCAGTTCTCTGGAAAGTGCTTCCATCTCAGAAGGGATGAAACATCTGAAAAACGGAGAAGCCTATCGAAATCTGGCAGAAGCGGCTGTGTGCAGGGCGCAGGCAGACTGGCTTGTCGGCATGAATGCGACCAGGGCATATACTACGAAATATTATAAGAAAATGGCTGTGGGAAGAGTACAGACACCGACACTTGCCATGCTTGCCGAGAGGCAGAATCAAATTTCAAATTTCAAAAAAGTAAAGTATTTTAACGTGGTTCTGGACTGTGACGGGCTGATTGCAGAGAAAAAGAAAATCTTTGATGTGGAAGAAGCAGAAAGAGTGTGGAAAACCTGTCAGGGTAGTGAAGCGGTTGTGGAAAAGGTAGAGTCCAGGGAAAAGAGGGAAAAACCACCGAAACTTTATGATTTGACCAGCCTGCAGAGAGAGGCAAACCGTATTTATGGGATGACTGCTCAGCAGACGTTAAATGTGGCACAGAGCCTGTACGAACAGAAACTGATCACCTATCCGAGAACGGACAGCCAGTATCTGACAAGTGATATGGAAACAACAGCAAAACATGTGATCCTCAAGATTCACAAGAAATATCAGTTACTGGGACCGTTTGACCAGCCGAAGATGCCGGATGTGAAGAAAGTGCTGAATGACAAGAAAGTATCGGATCATCATGCGATCATTCCTACGGTGGAGATTACAGAATTTGAATTTTCAAAGTTAAGAGAGCGGGAACAGAAGATTTTATTCCTGATTGCAGTACATACCGTGGAAGCAATGGAAGAAGATCATATTTTCATGGAAACAGAGGTGGAGTTACGATGCCAGGATGAAATTTTCAAAGCAAAAGGGAAAGTGATCAAACAGATGGGATGGAAACTTTTTGAAGAATGCTTCAAGAATGATGACGGTCTTGCCATAGAAAATCTGGCAGATGCAGGGAAGGACAGCATTCCTCAAGTAGAAGTAAATCAGAAGTTTTATAACGTATCGGTAGCGAAAACAGAACATTTTACAGCACCACCAAAACCGTACAGTGAAGACACCCTGCTTGCGGCTATGGAGACAGTAGGCAATAAAGAATTTGAGGAAGATACCGAAAAGAAAGGACTTGGTACTCCGGCAACGAGGGCAGGAACCATTGAAAAACTGATTGCTTCCCAGTATGCAGTACGAAAAGGCAAGCAGATTCTTCCAACGGAAGACGGAAAAGTATTGATCGAAATCTTACCGGATTTTTTGAAGTCTGCCAGCATGACAGCAGAATGGGAGAATCAACTGTTAGAGATGGAGCAGGGAAAGATGGCACCGGATCAGTTTATGACAGGAATTGAAAAGCTACTTTCCATGATGTTAAATCATTGCGATTCCCTTCCGGAAGAAGAGACACGAAGATTCCAGAAAAAAGAAAGCATGGGAACCTGTCCGGTCTGTGGAAGCCTGGTCTATGAAGGAAAGAAAAATTTCTACTGTGGCAACCGGGAGTGTAATTTCTGCCTTTGGAAAGAAAACAAGTATTTACAGAGTATGGAAAAGGATATGGATGCCAGAATGGCGGCAGAGCTTCTGAAAAATGGAAGTGTTCATGTGAAGGATTTGTATTCCAGAAAAAAGGATACGTATTTTGAAGCAGACCTGCATATGGAAGCGGATGAAAACGGGAGAGTGACATTTTCATTGTCTTTCCCGGAAAAGAAAACAACGAACAAAAATAAGAGGAAATAGAAGGAGGAATAAGATATGGATTTTAATCAGTTTGTTGATGATGTAAAGGGAGGAATAAAGCTGTTTCTTCCCAGGGATTATGAAGATGAACAGGTAAGAGTGGAAGAGATAAGAAAGTTAAATGAAAACTATCTCGGAATGACGATCTTAAAGGAAGATCAGGTAATCGCGCCGACATTTAATCTGAATCAGTTATATGAAATGTATCAGTCGGATCCAGAAGTTTCTATGGAAAGCATTATGAGAAATATTACAGGAATGGTACTTGATGCACCGGATCAGTTTGAACTGGAGAGTATCACAGAATATGAGAATGCAAAAGAGAAACTGTTCATTCGGGTATCTTCTGCAGAAAAGAATGAGGAAATGTTGCAGAATGTACCACATCAGATGAGAGAAAATCTGGTAATTACATATCATCTTTCCATTAGCATTGATGATGTGGGAATAGGTTCCACGATGATTACGAATGATATTTTAAAGCGTTATGGAATCAGTGAGGAACAGCTTCATACAGATGCTATGAAAAACAGTCCGAACATTAGACCGGTTCATGTGACGGTTATGGGAAGTATGATCGAGCAGCTTCTGGAAATGGATCCGGAGATGGTCATGAGGAATGAACCTGTTCAGAGTATTGCAGAAACAATCTCAAAGGGAATGGAACGAAAGGATCCGATGTTTATTATCACGAATCAGCAGACATTGGATGGAGCGAGTGTGATTTTTTATCCGGAAGTAATGGATCAGATTGGAGAAGGATTCCAGGGGAATTTCTTTATTCTTCCTTCTTCTATTCATGAAACTATCGTGGTCCCGGACAATGGAGAATTTGATTACCGGGTTCTGCAGGATATGGTTCAGACGATCAATGCAAGTGAGGTTTCTCCGGAAGAACGGCTTTCTGATCAAGTCTATCATTACGATGTGAAAGATCGGGTTTTTGAAAGGGCAGATAAGTTCGAGGAACGTCAGAAAGAGAAGACAGCCCAGCACGCTAAAAATGAGCATACTGGAAAAGAGCAGAATATGAAGCAGCCGAAAGATAAGAAATATGAGATGGAATTATAGAAGTGTAGAGTCCGTATAACGATAAGATGGAAATCCCTCATACACACAGGCTGTATGGGGGATTTTTTAAAAAGAGAAAGAGAGGAAACGAATGAGTGAAGAATTGACAAAAACAAAATTACTTCCCGTACAGGGGAAGAATATGGACAGCATCATGCAAAACCTGGAAACAGGCGTTGCAGAATTATTTACCAGCGAACGCTATCAGGAATATTTGAAAACAATGTCAAAATTCCATAATTATTCTTTTAATAATACGCTGTTGATCGCCATGCAAAGACCGAATGCAACATTGGTAACCGGATATCGAAACTGGCAGTCGATGGGAAGACAGGTAAAGAAAGGGGAGAAGGGAATTACCATTATCGCCCCAGCGCCGATCAAAAGGAAAAAGGAACAGGCAGTATTGGATCAGGATCAGAAGCCGGTGATCGGACCGGATGGAAAACCAAAAACAGAAGAAGTGGAGGTTATGCTTCCGTGTTTTAAGGCAATCACAGTATTTGATATCGAACAGACCACGGGAGAACCGATCCAGACTCTTGCACCGGAAATCCTGACAGTGGCAGTAGAAGATTATGATTTATTTCTGGAAGCAATCCGGGAAATATCACCAGTACCGATACGATTCGATGCGATGGAAGGATCAGCAAACGGTTATTATCACAATTTGGATAAAGAGATCGTGATCAAAAAAGATATGAGCCAAAGCCAGACCTTAAAAACAGCAATTCACGAAACCGCACATGCAAGATTACATGACAGGGAGATCATGGAAAGTCAGGGCATTGAGAAGGACCGGATGACAAAAGAAGTGGAAGCGGAATCTGTAGCATATTGTGTGTGCTCGGCTTTTGAACTGGATACATCAGAATACAGTTTTCCCTATATTGCAGGATGGAGCAGCGGAAAAGAAATGAAGGAACTGAAAGCATCTATGGATGTGATCCGTAAGACCTCTGGAGAAATGATCGATAAACTGACGGAAAAAATAGAAATGATGTTTGAGCAGAAACAGGAAAAGTTGATTGCTGCTGTAGAAGCTACCGGATACCGTTTCGCACAAGAAGAAAGTAATTCTCAATATCTGCAGTTTATTCCGGATGGTATTCATAAAATGCAGGGGTATTTATTTGCAAAATCCTGGAATGAAGTGGAACGATGGGTAGAAGCAGTTGTAGAAAAAGGAGATCCGATTCAGAAGGAACGTGTGGAGCGGGTATTATACCCGGAACGGTTTGAACAGAGTTTTGAAGAAATGATGTTTATCGGAAATGAATGCAGACTGTCTGTCTATCATTTAGATGAAAATGGAGACGGGAGAGATCAACTGTTTATGGGAATGGATGAGCTACGAGAAAAGGGAATCACAGTAACTGCGGATCAGTATCAATGTGTTTATTCCAGTCGGTATCTGCCAAATGAAAACCTGGATGCAATTTATAGTATTTTTAATGACGACCCTCCGGCAGACTATAAGGCACATGCCCTGTCCGTTGGTGATGTTGTGGTCATGAACCAGGATCGGGATATGAAAGCATATTTTGTAGATCGCTTTGGATTTCATGAACTTCCGGAGTTTGTGGAAGAGAGAAAACAGATACTTGGAATAGAAAGTGATGTGCAAACGAAGGATATTTTAGAAGAAACTTCCTGTATCAGTTTTTATGCGGCAGAATGTTCAGAATTTCCGGTGTTAGGCGAGGTGCATCATGATCTGAGTTTGCCGAAAGCATTGGAATCCTATGAAAAGATACCGGCAGAACGGATGAATGGAATCAAGTCTGTTGGGTTTAATCTGCAGGAAGGAAGCGATTATGACGGAATGATGGATCTTATGGTTGACGGAAGATCACAAAGAGAGATTTTGGATTCCATCCCATTTTATAAGGAAAATAAGTTGGTACAGACTGCATTGAAACGTGTAGAAGAATATATCGAAGAGAAGTCTTTGAATGCGGAGAAAACCGAATCAAAAGAAGAAAAAAGTGAGATGCAGAAAACCAAATTTCAAAAAAGAAGGGAGGAGATGAGCTTATGAGTAAAGTGAAATTTGAAGAAGATGAATTAGTGGTTGTGGCTCTTTTTCAGGCAAATACGAGAAAAGATACGATCGATATTTTGAAAGATACCTTAGAGGCGCTGGAAGAAACAAAAGAAGAACCATTGGAAGATGATCTGTTGGAAACCATTGCATCTGCAATCAGTAAATTACAGATGATTGAAGATAAATATTATTATTCTCTGGATCTGAATGCTTATCTGAATAATTTGGAGGAGGATGCCTATGAAGAATAATCAATTCGCAGTTTACCGGGTAGATCGTCATTCAAAAGGGCGAGAACTTTGGCATCTTACCTATCAGGAAGCGGTAAGCAGGAATTTACCGATACGGATTGAGTGTTATCGGCAGATGGATATCAGACCACTATTGCCTGGAGAGACTGCGATTGCGTTATGGAAACGCATGAAAGAGTTCTGTGAAGTCAGCGATGTGCTTGTCCTGAACCAGAATGGGGAAATCCATTGTTATTATGTCAATGAAGGCTATCCACAGCTTTTATCAGGATTCATCCGATTAAATCCATCAGGTACATTGGTCACGCTGGATACGGAAAATTACCATATTAGTGGCAAGCCGGGAAACTGGATGGCTACAGATGATATCATTATTGATGGAAAACAGTTTTATCTCATGGAACATCAGGAATATCACAGGCAGGTTGCCTATATCATTTTAGACAGTTATGGAAAGATGATCATGGAGGAATGTCTGAACGGATTTGATGAAACAACCAAACAGAAACTCCATGAATTTGCAAAGAGATCGGAGCAGACGAAAGAAGAAACGAAAAACAATAGTATTCGATTGGAGTATTACCAGAAGTTCTTTGAGAATGGGACTTATGAGAGAAGCTGGGAATCCGGAACAGAAGAGAATTATAATATGGTAGATGGTCAGGTAAACAATCTGAAGAAATCAGAAGAGAAACGAGCAGAAAAGAAATACGCACCGAGGCTAAACCAATTATCAAACAAGAAACAAAAGAAAAGAGAGTCTGTAATCAAGAGACTGCGGGAAAAACAGATTGCAATCGCTGTGAAATCCGGGAAACCGATACCGAGATATTTGGAGCAGGAAATGGAAAGAAGGCTTTTGTAATGAAACTGTTAAAATATGAAAAAGAAATGATAATTATGCGGTGAAAATGTATGGTGTAGAATGTAGTTTCAGTAATTAAAATAGTCAAGTTATAGTGTAATAGACTTGGACGAGCGAAAGAGCTCTTCCAGGTCTTATTTTATTGTGGAATAACCAACTATACTTAGTTAAATATTATTGTAACGTGAAAATACTATAAATATATAGAAAATAATATGCATATACAAAAAATAGTATAACATTATTCAATATATATT
>RCNI01000500.1_pt1 | contig 31355 bp, 30 predicted proteins | sample 2041151 | NCBI WGS metagenome assembly RCNI01 (sample SAMN09708214, study PRJNA481090) | feces metagenome | isolation source: feces | place: Antarctica: Albino Rookery
AATTTTTCATAAGCTAAAGCGTTAACACTATTTGCAGGGTAAACACCTTCATCTGTAATTTTACCAGCTTCTACACCAGTTAATATTTCTATTCCTTTATCTATTGTAGAAATAGAATAAATGTAAAAAAATATGTAATTAGTAAAATAAAAGGAAAATATTTAAAATAAGTAAAAATGTTATTGACATTTAACTAACAAGATGATACACTTATGGTAATAATATTTAAATAAAAGAGATAAAGAATTAAATATAATAAATTTGGAACAAAACTATTAGAAAAATATGAAGATATACTAGAACTTAGTGAAAAATATAATATAAAATCGACAGAAATATTACAAATTGATATAAATAGATGTGGTATTTGTTTAATAAAAAAAGAAGTTAAAGAAAATTTTAGGGTAAGATTTAAAATGCAAATATATGATGATTATGAAACTTGGTGTGCTGTACCTGTAAGAAATGAAAATGATACTAATTATTTTATAAATAATGGAAAAGTATATTTTAAAGATATTGAGATAGGTATTGTAAAAGATTTATGTCTAGATACATGCGATAGTTCTTATCAAAGAGGACCAACTTTATTAAATTTAAATAGTAGAAGTCGTAGTGGTTGCGGTGGTTGTAAAGCTTGCATACACAATTATCACGAATTATATGATCAAACTGTAATTAAAGATCGAATAGCTTTAGAAACTGAGGAAGCTATTGAAAAATATTTTGATGATATGAAATTTAATTTAGCTAAATTTGATCAAATTGCAGTTGTAACAGGATTATTTAAAAATGAAGAGCATGTAGTAGAACATATGAAATTAATATACAAAATAGCAAAAAATAGAGGCTTTTCAGGTGAATTGATGTACTTTGGATGTCAGGTAAATTCAGACAAAGCTCTAAAAGAATTAGCAAAAATGCCAAATTTTTATTTAATATATGCTTTGGATAATTTTGATAAGAGAACAACCGTATTGTCCAAATTAAAAGCATCAATAACATTAGAATATGCTAAAGATACATTGTTAAGAGCAAAAAAAATGGGGGAAATGAGTTAAATGATTAAATTAAAAAAGCAAAATTATACAGAAAATAAAAAAATATTTTTAGATATAGAAAAAAAGTTAAGAGCATATTTAAGTAGTGATGTAAAGATAGAACATGTAGGAAGTACAGCTATTAAAAATATGTATGGAAAAAATATTATAGATATATTAGTAGGAGCTAAAAATATAGAAGAATTTAATTATATAAATGATGTATTAGAAAATAATATGAAATATATAGCAAGTAAAAAAAGTAAAGATAGTGAGTATCAATTTTTTTCTTCTATTGCAGGAGAAACATCTTCTGGAGATATACATGTGCATGTAGCTTTAGAAAATACAGATAGATTTAACGATTTTATTATTTTAAAAAATTATTTACTTTCCAATAAAGAAGAGGCAAAAAAATATTCAGATTTTAAAAGAAAAATAGTTTCACTAGGAATAGAAGATAGAAGAGAATATAAAAAAATAAAAAGCCAATATGTAACTGATTTATTAACTATTGCAAAGAGTAAATTAAGTAATGAATAAAAATATTATTTTATATAGACATGGGCAAACTGATTATAATGTTAAAGATATAACTATGGGGCAATTAGAAAATATAAAAACAAATTTTACTGATGTAGGGTATGAAGAAATAAATGAAATAAAAGAAAATATTAAGTTAAATAATATAGAAATTATTTACACTTCGGATTTTAATAGAACAGTAGATATAGCAAAAAAATAAATAAAGAATTAGGTATACCATATAAAGTATCAAAAAAATTAAGAGGTTTAAATATGGGTATATATCAAGGAAAACCATTTAATGTTTTTATAAATAGTAAAGATGTAAAAAAATCATTAGAAAATCATTCAATTCCTTTTGAACAAGGGGAAAGTATTAATGATTTAAATAAAAGATATATATACTTTATGTTAAATATTGCTAAAAATACGAATTATACAAATATAGCTATTATAAGTCATAGTGCCGCAATAAGTAATTTAAAATCTTTTTTAAATTCTGAAAAATATGAAAGTTTAAGAATGTGTAAAATAAATGTAAATAATAATAATTTAATAGTAGAAAATTATTTAACTATAAATGATTCGCTAAAAAAAATTAATATAGGAATAAAAAATGAAAATAAAAAATAAAATGATTTTTGTTAGACATGCTGAAAATATATATGACTGTAATATTAAAAATGATGAATTATTTCTTACGAGAGTAGGAGAAAAGCAGGCACAAAAAGTTCATAATTTTTTAAATAATGATTTTGACATTGTATATTCATCAAAATCTAAACGTTCTATAGATACAGCTAAAATAATATGTAATAATTCTAAAAAGATAATAGTGGATGATAGATTAATCGAAAAAGGTTGGTATAAAAAAGATGGAAATGAAACAGAAGAAAAAACAAAAATTAGAGTAAAAAGTTTTTTAAATTATATAAATACTCAATATACTAATAAAATAATTTTAGTAGTAACTCATGGTGCATTGATAAAATTAATACAAGATATTATAGAAAATAAGAAAATAGAAAGAAAAAGAGTTTACAATTGTACTGTTGTAATTTATAATAAAAATTTAATAGGAATAGGAAGAGGAAATGAATTATATATTCCCTTAAAAAAATTTTCTTCAAAAGAAGTATTAAATATTATAAGAACAAATGGAGGAATACCTGTTTTAGCACATCCATTTACAATGAATTTAAATGATTTTGAATTAAATATAATTATTAAAAAATTAATAGATGATGGTTTATTAGGAATAGAGATAATTAATGGTAATCAATCTCAAGAATTAATATCAAAATATATAAAATTATCCCAAAATTTTAACTTAATCAAAACTGTAGGAAGCGATTTTCATTCTTTGAAAAATAATAATATAGGAATTGAATGTGATGAACAAATAGCTTTTGATTTATTAAATAATGTTAATAATCATAAATAAAAATATTAATTAAGTAAATACCCAAATAATTTAATTATTTGGGTATTTATTATAAATATTAAGATAAATTTAGTCTGCTAAAAGTTTACTTTTTTCAGCGTATTTTTTTAATTTTTCATAAGCTAAAGCGTTAACACTATTTGCAGGGTAAACACCTTCATCTGTAATTTTACCAGCTTCTACACCAGTTAATATTTCTCAATACCTTCATCTATTGTAGATACAGGATAGATATGGAATAATCCATCTTCTATAGCTTGTAAAACTTCTTTGTTTAAAGTTAAATTTTTAATATTTTGAGTTGGTATTAATACACCATGTTTTCCGTTTAAACCACGTTTTTTACAAGTAGCAAAGAATCCTTCTATTTTTTCTGTAACTCCACCAATAGCTTGCACTTCACCTTTTTGGTTAACAGAACCAGTTACTGCTAGGTATTGTTTTATTGGAATACCAGATAGAGAAGAAAGAATAGCATATAATTCTGTAGAAGATGCACTATCTCCATCTACACCATTGTATAATTGTTCAAAACAAATACTTGCTGTAAGAGAAAGAGGCATATCTTGTGCAAATTTTTCTCCAATATATGCAGATAAAATAAATACACCTTTAGAGTGAGTATTACCACTCATTTTAACTTCTTTTTCTATGTTTATGATACCACTTTTACCTATGTATGTATTTGCAGTAATTCTAACAGGTTTACCAAAAGTACAATCACCAGTGTTTATAATGGTAAGACCATTTATTTGTCCAACTTTATCATCTTCTGTGGAAATCATGATAGTATTGTTATCTATTAATTCTTTTAAGTTATCATCATATTTAGAATTTCTATATATAATATCTGCAATTGCACCTTCAATATGTTCTGAATTTACAACTTTAGATTTAGCAAGTACTGCTTTAGCTTCTGCTTCTATAATTAAATCTTTAATTTGGCTTTGTACAGCAGTAAGTTTTGTTTTATCTCCACTTAATTTAGAACTGTATTCAATTATTTTACAAACAGCATCTTTAGAGAATGGTTCTAAGTTATATTCTTTACATACATGTGTAACATATTGTGCAAGTTTTAGACAGTTTGAATCTGTTTTTTCATATGTCATATCAAAATCAGCTTTTACTTTAAATAATTTTTTGAAATCTGGATCTAAAGTACAAAGTTGTTGATAAATAGATTCTCCACCAATTAAAACAACTTGGAAGTTTAATGGAATTGGTTCTGGTCTTAAGCTAATTATAGATACATTTTGATTCATATCTCTAGAACTATCTATAGTTATTTCTTCATTTTTAAGAACTCTTTTAAATGTTTCCCATAAAGTAACATTTGCCATTAAGTCTCTTGCATTGATTATTAAATAACCTCCATTTGCTTTATGGATTAATCCAGCCTTAAGCATTGTATAATCTGTTTTTAAAGATCCCATTACATTTTCATATTCTAGTTTTCCAAATAAGTCTGCATAAGTTAGATTTGTACATCTAATAACAGGAGCATGTAAAGTTTTATTATTATCTACTATAACATTAACTCTATAGTTTTCCCATGGTTTTTTAGATTGCTTTTGCATGTTAGGGAACATGTTAGCCATTTTTTCAGCTTCTTTATCTTGTTTTGGAAGGAAAAGTTCAAAGTTTTTAATAACATCATTTTGAACTGAATATAAAAAGTTTTGTATTTTTAATTGTTTTTTATATTTTATTTTTAAATCTTCCATACATTTAGAAACTACAAAAGTAGTAACACTTTGTTCGTAGTTAGTTAATTCTTCTATGCAGTTTTTTTCAAGTTTACTTAACTCTTTCATAACTTCTGCAACTTGACTACGAATTTCATCTGATTTATCTTCGTATTTTTTACGAGTTTTAGCATCTAATTTACTAAATTCTTTTTCATCTAAAACGTTTCCTTTGTAAACTGGTGCAAAGAAAATACCTTTAGCTGTAGATTTAATTTTAAAACCTTGTGATAATGTAGATTGATCAAAAGATTTCATTATATTTTCCCTGATATTTTTGTATCTTTCGCTAATTCCATTTTTCTCTTTTTCAAAATCTTCACTAGTAAATAAACCTTTTAAGCTATTAGTAAGTTTCTTTATAAACTTATTCATATCTTCTTTTAATTCTTTTCCCTCACCAGCTTTTAATGAAATCATAAGAGGTTCATTTGGATTATCAAAATTATATACATAACAATAATCGTTAGGTGCTTTTTGTTTTTGTGCAGCTTTATTTATAATATTTAAAGCATATGCAGTTTTACCTATTCCAACATCACCTGCTAAATATAAATTAAATCCTTTTTTGTTTATATTGATAGCTGTTTTTACTGCAGCTAGAGCACGTTCTTGACCAATTATTCCGTTAAATGGTTCTAGGTCATTTGTTGTTTCAAATTTTAAAGAATTTCCTTGAACCCCTTTTCTTAAATCTGAAACTTTTAGCTCAGTTATCTTTTTCATTTCATACACTCCTTATTTTCTCTTTTGTAATTATTTCAACCTAATTTTATTGTATAATAAAGAGATTGTTTTGTAAATACATAAAAAGAAAAAACATCACAAACCTGTGATGCTTTTTTTATTATAAAATTTATTCATAAAATTTTTTAATGTTTTCTATGTTCAAAATTTCTTTTGTATATTGTGCAAGATTAGCAAGTCCTGCAATTTGTTTGTTGTGGAAATCTAGAACAAAGTCTATGTCTTTCCATTCAAAAGTACCTTCATAAGTAGCTTCTACAGGTACTTTTTCTACGATGTCATATAACACTGCAAGAGATTTTTCTTCTTCTGAGTTTGCAGAAATAGGATAGATAGATGTTACAAGAAGTTTTGGATTTGTAATTGTAATTCCTGTTTCTTCTTTGCATTCTCTTATTGTTGCTGCTATAACTGTTTCTCCGTCTTCTATTTTTCCGCCTACACCGTTATATAACCCAGCAAAAGGTTTTTTGTTTCTTTTTATTAATAAAACTTTTTTAAAATCTTTTGTAAAAAGTAATAACAGTACATATTTTTTCATTGTTTTGTCTCCTTTATAGCAAGATTAATTATATCATATTTTTTTAAAAAGTACAATAACAATTAACATAAATTTAAATAGAAAAGTAATGAAGTGTTGACATAATATTGAATAAAATATATAATAATTCTTGTAAATTAACAAGGAGAAATAATGAGAGAAAGTTTTGTAAATAAGATAGTAAAAGAAATATGCAAAGAAGAAAATATATAATGTAAGCTATTATCTAAAGAATATATTATGAAAATAAATTCAGAAGTTATGATGGAGCAGTTTTAGGTGTTATATAATAATGGACGCAGTATAGCTAAAGAAATATATAAAGAAGCAATAACAGAAATGTTTAAAAATAAAAAAAGACACTAGGTTTTCCTAGAGTCTTTTTTTCATAATAATTGCATTTTCTACTGGGTCTTTGTAATAATTTTTTCTTGTAGAGATTTCTATAAAATTATTTTTTGTATATGCTTTAATTGCAGAAAGATTACTTTTACGTACATCTAGTAAAAGTTCTTCTACTTTTTTTTCTTTTAAAAGTGTTTTTGCATATTCTAATAGTTTAGAAAAAATATTTTTTCCTTTGTATCCATTTTTAACTGCAACAGAAATAATATCTGCAGTTTCAAAAACATATGAAATAATTAAATATGCAATAACGTTTTCTTTTTCTCTTGCTACAATATATATATAATTATCTCTTTTAAAATCTTCTGTAATAGTTTCTTTAGATAGAGGAGAAGCAATATTTTCTACTTCTAATTTATATATGCTATCTAAATCTTTTAAAGAAGCAAGATTATATTCTATATCCATTATTTATTTAAATTCCTTTCAGCTTGAGTTTTTCTATAATATGCAGGTTTAAACTCTGCATAGTTTTCTTCTTTTGCTGTATCTTTTAATGAAAAATATAAAAATAAGAGAAGCACTATTTTGTTTATTATTTTCTACATTTTCTTCTATACTAAAATTATTATTTGCAGAAATATTTTCTCTGTAACTTTCTGTTCCGTCTCCAACAAATAATATTTTTTCATTTAAATTTGTACAGTTTTCTATTATTTTGTCTATGTTTTCACAAGCATTTTCTATAACAGTTACAAGTTTATTTTCTTCTACTTTGTATACTCCATAGTATGCATTATTATTTTTAGCATTGATAATTGCACAAATATAACCTGCTTTTTCCTTTACGTTTTCTGCAAGCATATCTAAAGAAGTAAATGACACAATATTTTTTTTACTTACATGTGCGAGTGCTTTTACTGTAGATATTCCAATTCTAATTCCTGTAAAAGATCCAGGTCCGTTAGAAGATAGATATAAATCTAAATCATTATTTGTTACATTATTTTCTTTTAATAATTTTTCTATTAAAGGTAATAATGTTTGAGAGTGTGTTAATTTGTCTTCGCTTACTTTTGTAAGAATTTCACCATCTTTATATAGTGAAACAGATGCAACAGAAGAAGAAGAGTCCACTGCTAAAATATTCATTTTAAATTCCTCCGTTTACTTTTATTATTCTATTATTATCGTTTATTCCATCACGTTCTATATCTATATAAATCGTATTTGCAGGAAGTAAATTTTGCACAATTTTACCCCACTCTAAGAAGCAAATAGCATCATCTGTAAAATAATCTGTTCCACCAATTGCTAAGAATTCTTCTTCATCTTCTAATCTATATACATCAAAATGATGAATTTTTTTACCGTTTTTTAAATCATATTCATTTACTATTGTAAAAGTAGGGCTACAAATATCTTGTAAAATATCAAAATATTCTGCGATTCCATTCATAAATGCTGTTTTACCTGCTCCTAAATCTCCAGATAAAACTATAACATCACCAAAATTTAAATCTTTAGCTATTTCTTTTGCAATATTTCTTGTGTCTAGTTCACTACTAGATTTGTATGTTCTGTTATTCATAAACACCACCTTATAACATTTTTATTTTATCATTTTTTTATGTAAAAGTAAAGAATTTAGTTGAAAAATTATATTAATTAGCATATAATTAAATAAAAAATAGGAGGATAGAATGGCAAGAAAAAAACAAACCTTTATGAAAGGTGTTCTAATTATGATGGGTGCCCAGCTTTTAATTAAAGTAATGGGATTTGTATATAGAATTATACTTACGAATTTCCCTCAGTTTGGAAATGAAGGAAATTCATATTATGGTTCTGGCTATAGAGTATATATGTTTATTTTAGCAATTGCTACAACAGGAATTCCAAATACAATTTCTAAAATTGTGTCAGAAAAAGTAGCAGTAGGAGATAGTAGAGGAGCACATAGAATTTTTAAAGTTGCCCTTTTATTATTTTCTATAATAGGACTTGTATTTTCATTTGGATTATATGGATTTGCAGATTATATAGCAGTTAATGTTTTAGCAAATCCTGGAGTAGAGCTTACTATGAAGGTATTAGCTCCAGCTGTATTTTTCTGTGCAGTTTCTGCAGTATTTAAAGGATATTTTGTTGGACTTTCAGATATGGCACTAACAAGTAAATCACAAATAATAGATCAAATAGTAAATAGTATTGGTTCTGTTGTTTTTGTTAGTATGCTTCTTAATACTTCACCAGAAGTTATGGCTGCAGGATCTACACTTGGAACAACACTTGCAACAGCAGTGTCGCTTATATACATTTTAATGTATTATTTTAGAAATAAAAAAGATATAGCCAAAGAAATAGAAGAGGCACCAAAGACTGTAAAAGCAAGAAAAAGAGACATAGTAAAACAAATTTTAAAATACGTTATTCCAATATCTTTTGGTAGCGTAATTGTTACAATTGCAAATATGATTGATCTTATGACAGTTATACAAGGATTAACTAAGTATGGTTATGTTATAGATAAAGCAAATGAAATTTTTGGAATAATACTTGGAAAGGTAGATATTTTAATATCTCTTCCTCTTTCAATAAATATAGCATTTTCAACAGCTTTAGTACCTGCAGTATCTGCTGCAATGGCACAAAAAAATAAAAAAGAAGCTAAAAGAAAAATTAAATTTTCTTTAAAAATATCTTCTATGATAGCATTTCCTTGTGCAGTAGGACTATGCGTTCTTGCAAATCCTATTATTAAAATGCTTTTCCCTACAACTCCAGATGGAGGATATTTATTACAAGTTGCAGCATGGACAGTAGTATTTTCTGTTATTGCACAAACAGCATATGGTGGATTACATGGAATAGGGAAAATGCTTGTACCTGGAATTTGTCTTTTATTTGGCGTAATTGTAAAATATGTTATGAACGTTACTTTAATTCCTGTATATGGAGAAGTAATAGCAGTACTTTCTACAGTTGTATACCAAATAGTTGCAGCAACTCTAGCAGTTACTCTTTTATTTAAATATTTAAAAGAAAAAATGGAAATTACAGATATTTTCTTAAAACCTGCAATATGTTCTTTAGTAATGGGAGTTGTTACAATAATTTCATATAATCTTGTACTTTCTCTTGCAAAATCTAATATGATAGCAACTTTAACAAGTATAGTTTTTGCAATGATTACGTATTTAATTTCTTTAGTTTTATTTAAAGCTTTAGATGAAAGTGAAATAGAAGAATTACCAAAAGGAAATAAAATAAATAAAATTTTAAGAAAATTTAGAAAAGCATAAGAAAAAGATGGTTAATAAACCATCTTTTATTTTGCTTTATATAATTTATATATCCAATAAATTATATTACCAAATATAATTAGAATAATCATAGGAGATAAATTAATATTTAAAGTTATTGTTAATATAATAGGAACATTAAATAAAAATACAATTAAAAATTTTAGTGTAGAGATAAGATGAGATAGAGTAGAATAAACTCTTTCTTTATTTTCTTTTGTAACTTTAATTCCTGTATTCCATGCTTCTGGAAAATGTTCTATTAAAGAAATTAATCCATATGAAATCCATGAAATAAAAGGTAAAACAATTAAATCAGCTTTTCCACCATTATGATGTATAGAAAGCTGTTCTAAAATTTCTGGCCAAAGTATGCTAAGCACTATAGGAGTACTAATTAAAATTACAATACATAAAATATTTAATATTTTATCTAATTTAGATTTTTGTATTTTCATATTTTTTCACCTTAAAAATTATTTTTTAGTTTCATTTTAACTATATTAATATTATATCACATTAAAAAATTATGGCAATATGCATATATTTTTTGAATATTAAAAAAGTTACATAAAAGCATTACAATACTAGAAAACACACGAAAAAACGGCGTTTTTTAATAGAAAATTGATAAAATTCACTAATTTCGTAAAAAAAGTGTTGACAAAGGAATTTTAATGTAGTATATACTAAGTATAACTTTTGTAAGGAGGTAGAAAAAATGAATAAAGCTGAATTAATTGCAAAAGTTGCAGAAGAAAGCAAATTAACTAAAAAAGCTGCTGAAGCTGCTTTAGACGCATTCGTAGCAACTGTTGAAGGTGCACTTAAAGCTGGAGAAAAAGTTCAATTAGTTGGTTTCGGTACTTTCGAAGTTAGAGAAAGAGCTGCTAGAAAAGGTAGAAATCCTCAAACTAAACAAGAAATCAAAATACCAGCATCAAAAGCTCCAGTATTCAAAGCTGGAAAAGCTTTAAAAGAAATGGTTAACAACAAATAATTTCTTAAATATAAAAACTTCTAGTTTACTAGGAGTTTTTTTGTTTTTTTATGTAACAAACATCATTTTTTCTTGATTTTCTTTGAGCTTAGTGATAATATATTAATGATAATATTTATAGTGAATTTATAGTATAAATTTTGGAAATATAAATAAACTAAAGATAAATAAGGAGTGATAATATGAGTTTAAAGTATGAAAAAATACATTCATGTGATTTAATGACAAAAGCTGAACAAGAAGGAGCTTTTTTATATTCTAAAGAATACATTAAATTTTTAAAAGCATGTAAAACAGAATGGGAATGTGCAGAATTCTTTGAAAATTTATTAAAGGAAAAAGGATTTGTAAATATAGATGAAGTTAAAAGTTTGAAAAAAGGAGATAAAGTATATTTCTTAAATAAAGAAAAATCTTTATATGCTGCAATTATAGGGGAAGAAGATATTAGAAATGGTATTTTAATGGTAGGCGCTCATATAGATAGCCCAAGATTAGATTTAAAACCAAATCCTCTTACAGAAAAATTTTCAATTGCATTATTAAAAACACAATATTATGGAGGAATAAAAAAATATCAATGGCTTTCAATTCCACTTGCTATGCATGGTATTGTGTATAATAAAAATGGAGAAAAAATAAAAATTGTAGCTGGAGAAGATGATGATTTTTGTTTCTGTATAGCAGATTTATTACCACATCTTGCTAGAGAACAAATGCAAAAAAAAGCTAGTGATTTTATAGAAGCTGAAAAAATGAATGTTATTTGTGGAAGTCTTCCAGATAATGAAGTTAAATCAGATAAAGTAAAATATGCTGTTCTTAAAATTTTAAATGAAAAATATAACATTACTGAAATGGATTTTGCAAGAGCAGAAATTGAAATAGTTCCAGCTTTTGATCCAAAATATATAGGATTTGATAGAGCTTTAATAGGCGCTTATGGTCATGATGATAGAATATGTGCTTATGCAACAATTAAAGCACTTCTTGCATCAGAAGATAAAGTAAAAACAAAAGTTGCATTAATAGTAGATAAAGAAGAAATAGGAAGCGTTGGAACAACTTCAATGCAATCTCAAACTTTTGATATGTTTATAAAAGATATTATTAAATATACAAATCAAGATGTAGATTTAGAAAGAGTATATTATAATTCAAAAATGTTATCTGCAGATGTTGCATCAGCAGCAGATGATTCTTCAGAAGGTGTTGTAGATAATCAAAATTCAAATATTTTAGGATATGGTATTGCTCTTGAAAAATATTCAGGTAGTGGTGGTAAATATGATGCAAGTGATGCAAGTGCAAAATATATGTCACAAGTTATGAATGTTTTTGAAAGTGAAAAAGTTGCATATCAAATAGGTACACTTGGAAAAGTAGACAAAGGAGGCGGCGGAACAATTGCATACATCTTAGCAAATAAAGGTGTAGATGTAGTAGATTGTGGAACAGCAATAGTTTCAATGCACTCTCCATTTGAAATTGCTTCAGTAAATGATACTTATATGACTTATAAAGCATATAAAGCTTTCTATGATAAAATGAAATAATAAATAAAGTTTAGACGTAATAATATAGGTGATACAATGATAAAAAGATTAATGAAAAATACAGATTTTTGGATGATAGGAGCAGTATTTATTCTATTTGTAATTGGTACTTTTGCAATATTTAGTGCCAATTACACATCCGATTTTGGTAAAACAGAATATATAAAACACATGGTATGGTTTGCAGTAGGAAGTATACTTGCTATTGCAATTTGGTCGATAGATTATAATGCACTAGGTGAAATTAGTTATATAATAATACCAATATTTATTTTACTTTTGATAGGGGTATTGTTTATGCCCACCATTAATAATGCTCGAAGCTGGTATAAGATAGGAACATTTTTATTTCAGCCAGCAGAGGCATTAAAAATATTTTTTGTGTTAGGTCTAGGTAAGTTTATAGAATTTGTTTCCCAATCAGATAGAGAAGGAATTAATAGACCATTTAATTTACTTATTATACTTGGTAGTGTTGGTGCTTTAGTAGCTTTAATTGCTATACAACCTGACTTTGGTACAGCATTTGTTTATATAATTATTACTATGTTTATGCTCTTTAGAGCTGGTATTAATTATAAATATATAATAACAACAATTATAGTAGCACTTATTTTCGTACCAATAGTGTATTTTTTAATTTTATCACCAGTTCAACAAAATCGTATAAAAGTATTCCTAGATCCAACATTAGATCCAACAGGTTCTGGATATCATGCAATGCAATCTAAAATAGCAGTAGGTTCTGGAATGTTAACAGGTTCTGGATTTTTAAAAGGAACACAAACACAATATGGTTATTTACCAGTTAAGTCATCTGACTTTATATATTCAGTAATATCTGAAGAATTTGGTTTTGTAATATCTTCTATAGTAATTTTACTAGAAGGTTTTATATTACTTAGAATGATACATATAGCATCTACTTCTAAAGATTTTTACGGTAGTTTAGTTGCAAGTGGAATAGTTGGAATGTTTTTCTTTCATATCTTTGAAAACATAGGTATGACAATGGGAATAATGCCAATTACAGGTATCCCATTACCATTTGTAAGTTATGGTGGTAGTGCAATGCTTACAAATATGATGGCGGTAGGACTTGTACTTGGAATAGGTGCAAGAAGAGAAAATAAGTTTTTCATGAATAATTAAAGAGGTATAAATATGAATTTAAAAAAAGGTGTTACAATGTCTGTAATGTTAGTAGCAGTATCACTTATGAGTGTACTTGCTAGTACAGCAATAATATATGGGACAAGTTCTATTAATATGGCTAATAAAGCTAAATATGAATCTATTTTAGATATAGTACAAGAAAATACAAATTTGTATTTTGAAAGAGAAGAAGTATATCCAGTTTGTATGGAAAATGGACGAGAAGTTTTAGTAGGAACAGCAACGTTAGATAAAGATTTTAAAAATGAAATTTTAGCAAATGGAGATACACAAGAATTTTTAAATGTACTAGATATAAAAAAATTAAAAATACCATCTATAGAATTAGGTAATATACAGTTTAACAAAGATAATAATATTTCTGTAGATGAACAATTAAAAACAAAAGATGTATTTTTAATAAGCCAAGAAAGTGGAAACGTATATTATATGGCTGGATTTAAATTTAAAGGAAAAAGAATTCACTCAAATACAAAGTAAGGAAAATAATATATGAATAAATACATTAAAAAATTAAAAATAGGAAATATTGAATTAGAAAACAATGTTTTTTTAGCACCAATGGCAGGAGTAACAGACCTTGCATTTAGAAAAATATGTTCAGAATATAATCCAGGATTATTATTTACTGAAATGGCAAGTTCTAAAGCAATGTGGTATAATGATCAAAAAACAAGAAAATTACTTAAAATTTTAGATATAGATAAACCATCTATTGTACAAATTTTTGGACATGAACCAGAAATAATAAAAGAAACAGTTAAAATTTTAGATCAAGATGATACTGTAGATATAATAGATATAAACATGGGGTGCCCTGCACCTAAACTTGTAAAAAACGGAGATGGATCTGGACTTTTACTTAATTTAGATAATGTAAGAGCAGTAATAAAAGCTGCTGTAGAAAGTACAAGTAAACCAGTTACAGTGAAAACAAGAAAAGGTTTTGATGATTCTAGAATAACAGCAGTAGAAGTTGCTAAAATAGCAGAAGAATGCGGAGCTAAAATGATAACAATTCATGGTAGAACACGAGAACAATATTATAGTGGGAAATCAGATTTAGATATAATTAAAAAAGTAAAAGAATCTGTAAATATTCCTGTAATAGGAAATGGAGATATAAATTCTTTAGAAGATGCTATAAATATGTTTGAGTATACAAAATGTGATGGTATTATGATAGCAAGAGGTGCAATGGGAAATCCATGGTTATTTAAAGAAATAATAACTGGAGAAAAAGAAGAAGTAACAAATAAAGAAAAATACGAAACTATATTAAAACATTTTGATTATCTTATAGAAGAAGATGGAGAAAGAACAGCACTTTTAAAAATGAGAAAACATATTGCTTGGTATTTAAAAGGAATGAAAGATAGTACATATGTTAAAGATTTAGTAAATAAACAAACAGAAGTAGAAAGTGTAAAAAATATTTTAAAACAATATTTTGAAGGGGGAAATTAAATGAATAGTAGAAAGGGTATGACTAAAAGATTACTATTTGTAATATCTTTTGCAATAATACTTTTAGTATCATTATTAAATATAAAACATATATTTGCTTTTATAGGAAATGTTATTACTATATTAAAACCACTTATAGTAGCATTTATTATGGCATTTGTACTTAATATATTTATGAAAATGTTTGAATATATTATATACAAAATATTCCCTAACAAAAAAGTAAAAAATAAAAAAACTAAAGAAGTAGAAGAAAAAAGAAATCCTTTAAAAGAAAAATTAATAAGAGGTACATCTATTATATTAACATTAATTTTAATTTTCTTTTTAGTTAAAGGATTAATACAATTTATTATTCCAGAGTTATATGAAAGTGTAGAATCAATAATAAAAAGTATTCCAACATATTTTAATGAATTAAGAGGAAAATTAAATGAAATACAAGCAGAAAATGTACAAGTACAAAATGCAATTAATTCAGTTAATTCATATATAGATCAAAATTCAGCTAAGTGGTTAAAAGAATTATCTAATTTATTACCACAAGCATTTGAAATAACTAAAAATGTTACTTCAGGTATTTTTGATACAATACTTAGTCTGATTTTAGCTATATATTTCTTATTTAGTAAAGAATATTTAATAAAAAACTCAAAAAGAGTAGTATATGCGTTATCTTCTAAAAAGACAGCAGAATATATATCTAAAATAGCATATGTAGCAAATCTTAGATTCCAAGCGTTTGTTAGAGGACAATTAATAGAAGCTATAGTAATAGGAGCACTTTGCTATGTTGGTATGTTAATATTTAAAATGCCATATGCATTACTTATTAGTGTACTTGTAAGTGTAACAGCACTTATCCCAATATTTGGAGCATGGATAGGTGGAGCAATTGGAGCACTTCTTTTAATTGCAGCAGCACCACATAAAGTTATTTTATTTATTATATTCTTAGTTGTATTACAACAACTAGAAGGAAATCTTATTTATCCAAAAGTAGTAGGAAACCAAGTTGGTATATCTGGACTTTGGGTTCTAATAGCTCTTGTAATTGGAAATGCAGTAGCAGGAGTACCTGGAATATTAATAGGAATACCACTATTTGCAACAGTATATACTTTATTTGGAGAATATATAACTAAAAAATTAGAAAATAAAAAAATAGAAATATAGAGTGTTACACTCTATATTTTTTTGTAATAAATAAAAAATACAGGCATATTATTAAATAGGTGATTATATGAAAAAATTTTTAGATATAATATATCAATTTAGAGGATGGATAACACTAAATTTAATAATATTTACTTGTATAGTAATTGGATTTGCAACAGCTAAACAAGTTGAAAAAATTCCAGAAGTAAAAGCTACAGAAGAAGGAATTACAAATATAAAAAAATATACGGCTGAGTATAATTTAACTGTAAATAGTAATAAAACGCAAAATATATATAAAGGTATAGAAGTTGTAAATAATGAACATATAAAAAATAGTTTTAAAGATAGTTTAGAAAACAAAGTAGAAATTACAGAAACAGAAAATGAAATTACAATAAATTCAGAAAAGCAAAAAAGATCATATATAATCCCTAAAAAAAAACATACATATACAATGTTATCATTTAAAGACTTTATAGAAAAATATAAATTAGGAAAACAAAATAACAAAGAATATATAGTTAAAAATTATGAAGAAAATAATAATCTTATATTAGAAATTAAATATAGAAATGAAAAAAAAGTAAAAATATCTAGATTAGTATTTAATAAAACAACAAAGAAACCAGTTGGAATAATTAATTATGATGAAAAAGAAAATATTATTTCTAAAATAGATTATACAAATTTTAAGGTTGGAGATTAATTATGATTAAAAGAGGAGAAATATATTATGCTGATTTAAGTCCAGTACTTGGAAGTGAACAAGATGGAATAAGACCAGTACTAGTTGTACAAAATAATGTAGGAAATAAATATAGCCCTACAATTATTGTATTACCAATTACATCTAAAATGAAATCTAAGTTACCTACACATATAAAATTAGAAGGAGAAAAATGGGGACTTCCAAAAGATTCAATAATACTTGCAGAACAAATTAGAACAATAGACAAAATAAGATTAAAAAAGAGAGTAGGAAAGATTTCGGATAGTTTATTAAAGAAAGTGAAAAATGCTTTAGAAATAAGCTGTGGTATTAGATTTATAACTTAAAATACTTTAAAAAAAGCTTTACAAATCACCTATTTTATTATATTATATTAGTGTAAAAAAATATGAGGAATAGGTGATTTTATGAAAATTGATTGGTTAATACAAAAAGATGGAAATAATACAATTGGAGAAAATATTGTAGAAGCATTTAATAGAAAACCTAAAAAGGTTTTTGCAATGGTTTCAGAATTAAAAGATTCTGGACTTGAAATATTAGAAGAAGGGTATATTGGAACAGAAGCAGAATTTGATGTAATTGTTGCAATAAATAAAAAAAATACAACAAAAATAATGCTTGAAAGTTTATTAAGAAATGCAAATAAAGTGTACGCATATGATAATAATAATGAGATAGCTTTAGATGGTAATTTCTTTATTTTTGTATATAAAGAAGTTGCAGTTGTTTATACATATACAGGTGATACAACAGAATCAACTTTAAGTCTTAATAATTCAATGTATACAAAAGTTATATATGATTTATCTTTAGCAGAAGATAAAGAACTTTATAAAAAACTTAAGAAAAATTTTGATAATGTAATTAAAGAATTTGAAATAAATGAATTAACAAGAGATATGTTAAGTAATTTACAAGCTGAAAAGAAAATATTTACACCAAAAATATATAATCATACAGTAAAAAGTGTAGCAGAGTTATTAGCAGAATCTAAAAAAACTTCAAAAGAATCTGATGTTAAAGAGGAAAATGTTTACTTAGAAGATTCTAGTAATCCAATGATAAATAAAGTAGATTTAGATTTAGATAATTTTAATATAGATATAGAATTTACAGAGGATGAAGTAAGAGAGCCAGAAAATATTTTAGATAAAGGTGAAGATATGGATAATATCGAAATACCAGAAGAAGAATATTTAAGTGAAAAAATAGTAGATGAATCTGAATTAGAAGAAGATGAAATATCTTTTGATGATGAAGAAGATGATGTAAAAGTAGAAGATGAAGCTATTGATTTAGAAAGTATGATTTTTGGAAGCGATAAATTAAAAATTAAAAATGAAGATTATGAATCAAAAGAAGAGGATGAGAAAGTAATCTCTAAAAAAATAGATCTTAACACAGCAACATGCTTAGTTATGCAACTTCCTAGACCTTCTACAAGAGGTAAAGAAGTTAATGTAATTAAAGTTCCAAATTATATAAAAACAACAATTCCAAACTTTATAAACTTTAATAAAGATGTATATAAAGCAAAAGAAGATAATGTAGAATATAAATATAGAAAAATTAAATTTTCTATATTAGATGTAGAAGAAAATAAAGTATATGAAGATACAAATGCTAAAATTACTCATAAAGATGGACAAACATATTTAGCATTTTCGAGCGAGGTAATTTCTAAAGTTAAAATAGAAGAAAACTATATTGCTAGAATTTTAAAACTAGAAGAAGATGAATATAGATGTGAAATAGTTCCACTAGATTCAAATGAATATCCAGTATGGAAAAAAGTATGTAATTTAACTTTTAGAGGTTCAAACAGAAAATACGGTATAATGTAAAAGTAATTCAAGGAGAAAAAGATGCAGTTAAAAAAAGTAGAACTAAATGGATTTAAATCGTTTGCAAATAAAACAGAATTATTATTTCAAGATGGTGTTACAACAATAGTAGGGCCAAATGGAAGTGGTAAAAGTAATATATCAGACGCCGTTAGATGGGTTCTTGGAGAGCAAAGTGCCAAGAGCCTTAGAGGCGGTAAAATGGAAGATGTAATCTTTGCAGGTACAGAAAATAGAAAAATGGTTGGATATGCAGAAGTAATATTAACACTTACTAATGAATCACATAAATTACCTGTAGATTACGAAGAAGTAGAAGTAACAAGAAGACTTTACAGAAGTGGTGAAAGTCAATACTTTATAAATAAGAATCAATGTAGATTAAAAGATATACAAGAATTATTCATGGATACAGGTGTAGGTAGAGATGGATATAGTATAATATCACAAGGTAAAATAGATGAAGTATTATCTTCTAAATCAGAAGAAAGAAGAAACATTTTTGAAGAAGCAGCTGGAATTGTAAAATATAAAACTAGAAAAGAAGAAGCAGAAAAAAAATTAAAAAATGCAGATGAAAATCTAGTTAGAATAACAGATATTTTAAATGAAATAACAGATAAGTTATCTCCACTTCAAGAACAAGCTATAGTTGCAAGAAGATTTTTAGAAGTAAAAAACGATTTAAAATATGTAGATGTATGTTTATTCATAGAAGATTTAGAAAAAAACACAGCTAAAATTTCAGAAATGATGCAACTTCTAAATGTAGTAGAACATTCATTAAAATCTAAAGAAATAAAATTAAAAGAAATATCTAATACAAAAGTTATTTCAAAAGAAAGAATAGAAAAAATACTTGAAAAAATAGATAAATTACAAGATGAGTATTATAGTATAAAAGAAGAAGCTAGTTCTAAAAAAAATAAAATAGAATCAGATTGTGATAAAATTAGAGTAAATAATGAATTAATAGAAGACTATAAAAAAGAAATTTTTGCTAATAATGAAAATATAGAAAAATTGAATAAAGAAATTGAGCAAAAAAATCTTAGAAAAGATAATTATCTAAAAGATAAAGAAAGATTCCAAAAACAATTAGAAGAAAAAGAAATAGAATATCAAAAATTATCTTCTAATATGGATGAAAAGCAAAAAGAAATTGAAAGTATAAAAGAAGAAGTTTCTAAAAAATCAGAAGAAAATGCAGAAATTATTGCAAATAATAATAACTTAGAAGAAAATATAGAACATGCATTTAATAGAATTAAAAAAATAGAAAAAGATTATGCTTATAAAATTTCTGAAATGGATAATAATAATTTAGAAATAGAAGAAAAAGCAAATTTAAAAAAAGAAATATTAAATTCTTTAGAAAATAAAGAAAAAGAAATTGAAATATTAAATTTAGAAGTTACTAAATTAAGAAATAATAAAGAAGAAAAAGAAAAAAATATTTATAATATTAAGCATCAAATAGATAAGAAACAAAACGAATACAACATACTTGTTGCTATGGAAGAACAAAATGAAGGATATAGCAAAAGTGTAAAAACTATTTTAGAAGCTAGTGATAGAATAAATGGAATACATGGAACTGTTGCAAATGTTATAAGAACAGAAGAAAAATATGAATATGCAATAGAATGCTTACTTGGAAATTTAATGCAAAATATAGTTGTAGAAAATGAAGAAGTTGCAAAAAAATGTATAGCATATTTAAAAGAAGAAAAATGTGGACGTGCTACATTTTTACCACTTACTTCTGTAAGAAATCAAAATAGAGAATATATAATAAGTGCAACAAATGAAAAAGGATTTATTGGATTTGCAAAAGAACTTATTTACTATGAAGATAAATATAAAAATGTTATAGATTTAGCGTTATCAAATAGTATAATTGTAGATAACATAGAAAATGCAATTAACTTAGTAAAAAAAATAAGATATGCAGCTAAAATAGTAACATTAGATGGAGAAATTCTTACTAATACAGGAAGTATTACAGGTGGTGTATCAAAAGGTAAAGTAACTGGAATAGTAGGAAGAAATAGAAAAATTGAATTACTAAAAACTTCTTTAGAAGAATTAAAAGAAAAACTATCTAAAGCTCAACAAGAAGAATCTATAGAAGAAGTTTATTTAGAAAAAGTAAATAAACTAGAAAATTTAAAAGAAGAAAAAATTCAAATAGATATAGAAAAAAATAAAGTAATTCAACAAATAGAATATCTAAAAGAAAATAATTTAAAAATACAAAATTTAAAAGAAAAATTATCTAAAGATAAAGAAGAAGAAGAAAATATTATTTCTAACTATAAAGAAAAAATAGAAAATAATAAAATATCTTTAGAAGAAAATAAAAATTATATAGATACAAAACAAGAACAAATAGAAAATTATTCAAGATTTAATAAAGAAAAATCAGATGAAGCAGATATTTTAAATGAAGATATTACAGATTTAAAAATTTCATTATCTTCTTTTGACGAAAGTGCAATTTCTATAGATGAAATTATAGAAAAATATAACGAAGATATAGAAAATTTAAATAAAAATAATACTTTAAAAAATAATAGTATTATAGCATTAGAAGAAGAAAATAAAGAAATTGAAAATGCAAAATTAAATATAGATTCTATTTTAGAAGAATATAATCAAAAATTAGAAGAAAAATCTAGTGAAATAACTTCTTTAAAAGATGAAAAAAATTCATTAAACGGAAAAATAGAAACATTAGAAAATGAAAATTTAAGCGTATTAAACGAAATGAATAATTTAAAAGAAGAAAAATTAAGACTTGAAACTAGAAAAGAAAAAGTAGAATCTGAAATAGAAGCAAGTAAAAATAGAATGTGGAATGAATATGAAATTACTACAAATAAAGCAAATGAAATATTAAAAACTGCAGAAGAAAAAATATCTTTATTAAAATCAGATAACGCAAGTTTAAAAAAATATGCAGATAAATTAAGACTTGAAATTAAAAATATGGGAAATGTAAATGTTTCTGCTATAGAAGAATATACAAAAACAAAAGAAAGATATGATTTCTTAAATATTCAAAAAGAAGATTTAGAAAATACTAAAGTTAAACTTTTAGATTTAATAGATAAAATGACATTAATCATGAAGAAACAATTCAAATCTCAATTTAAAATTATTAATGATAACTTTAATGAAGTATTTAAAAATTTATTTGGAGGAGGAAAAGCAAATCTAGAATTAGAAGATGATTCAAATATTTTAGAATGCGGAATAGATATAAAAGTACAACCACCAGGTAAAAAACTTCAAAATATGAGCTTACTTTCTGGAGGAGAAAGAGCATTAACTGCTATTGCATTACTATTTGCAATACTTAAAATGAAAGCTCCACCATTTTGTATATTAGATGAAATAGAAGCAGCTCTTGATGATGTTAATGTACAAAGATTTGCTAAATATATTAAAAAATATTCAGATAATACACAATTTATTGTTATAACACACAGAAAAGGAACTATGGAAGTTGCTAAAACCGTGTATGGTGTAACAATGCAAGAATACGGAATTTCAAAAATAATTTCAATGAAAATGAAATAGGAGGAAAATAAATGGAATTAACAATTATGGCAAACTGGTTAAACCAAACATTTGCAGGATTTGATTATGCTATATTAGAAATGTTACACAATTTAGCAGTAGCATTTGGCTTTATAGCAACACCTTTTCTAAAATTCATTAGTATGTTAGGAGAAGATGGATTATTTTTAATAGCAGTTTCAGTAATACTTATGCTATTTAAGAAAACAAGAAAAGTTGGAATTTGTATGTTTGGAGCAATAGGATGTGGAGCAATTATAACAAGCTTTTGTTTAAAAGATATAATTGCAAGACCTAGACCGTTTTTAGAAGTAAATAAACCATTTGTAGAGTGGTGGAATTTTGTAGGAGCAACTCCAAAGACTAGTTTTTCTTTCCCATCTGGACATGTTACAGCAACTATGGCGGCTATGACTAGTATCTTTTTATTATGTAATAAAAAATATAGTTGGACAGGTTATGTATTTGTACTTTTAATGGGGATTTCTAGAAATTATCTTATGGTACATTATCCATCTGATGTTTTAGGTGGAATAATTGTAGGTGCAGTAGCTGCAACTATAGCATACGTTATTACAGTACTTATATATAAATTTTTAGAAAAACATAAAGATAATAAATTTTTTGATTTTGTTTTAAACTTTAACTTAATTAAAAATAAATAAAATAAAAAGTCGAGTTATATGTATAACTTGACTTTTTTGCTTTGAAATAGTAATATATATGTATAGAAATGAGGAAAAATAATGAAGTTTTTAATAGTAGGAGACGTAGTAGGTAGAGTTGGAGTTAAAATGCTACAAAAATACGTAAAGGAAATAAAAGAAAAAGAAAATATAGATTTTTGTATAATTAATGGAGAAAATTCTGCAGAAGGCAAAGGTATACAAGTAAAAGAAATGAAAGAAATATACCAAGTAGGTGCAGATGTAATTACAATGGGCAATCATATATATTATAGAAAAGAATTTTATCCATATTATGAATCAGAAAAAACATTATTAATTCCTGCCAATATAACTAATCTAAAAGGACATGGAAGTTGTATTGTAGAAAAAAATAATGAAAAAATAGGTGTAATAAACTTAATAGGTCTTGTAGGAATGGGAGATATTACAGTAAGACATAGTAAAGATCCTTTTGCTACAGCTAAAGAAGAAGTGAAAAAATTAAAAGAAGCTGGATGTAAATATATATTTATAGATTTCCATGCAGAGGCAACAGCAGAAAAAAGAGCTTTAGCATATTATTTACAAGATGATGTAACATGTGTTTTTGGAACACATACACATGTACAAACAGCAGATGAGGAAATTTTTGATACTGGACTTTCATTTATTTCCGATGTTGGAATGACAGGACCATATGACAGTGTTATAGGTCTAAAAAAAGAAATCGCAGTAGATAGATTTGTAACAGGTGAAAAAATTAGATATAGATGTAGTGATACAAAAGGACAATTTAATGCTATAATTGTTACTACAGATGATGAAAATGCGAAATGTGTAGAAATAAGTCGTATAAATTTTAAAGAAAAATAGAAATATGTATTGCATTTTAAAACACTATTATATATAATCAAATTATGCAAAAGATAAAGTGCAGAATATACAATAGGAGGTAGAGAAATGGATATGTTAAGAATTTCAGCAAAATCAAGTCCAAATTCAGTAGCAGGAGCAATCGCAGGACTAATCAGAGAAAAAGGAAAAGCAGAAATGCAAGCAATTGGAGCAGGAGCAATTAATCAAGCAATTAAAGCAGTAGCTATAGCAAGAGGCTTTGTTGCCCCAACAGGAGTAGAACTTGTATGCGTGCCAGCTTTTGCAGAAGTTGTTATAGATGAACAAGATAAAACTGGTATCAAATTTATAGTTGAACCTAGATAAATAATAAAAAAAGAATAGACATGTAGTCTATTCTTTTTTTCTTGCAAAAATAATTTTTTTAGAATATAATAATAGTATATAGTATGTGGAGGAAAAATATATGAACAAAAGAAGAGGAATAAGTTTAATTGTTTTAGTAATTACAATTTTAGTTATGATTATTTTAGCTGGCGTTGTTATAGTGTCACTACAAAAAAACAACCCGGTAGAAAAAGCAAAAGAAGCTACATTTAAAACAAATTTAGTATCATATATAGATGAATTAAATATGACGTTACTAGGTGAAGAATATGTAAGTGGAGTAAAAGTTATAAACAAGACAGGAGATTTAAAGGAGTTTATACCATCATTTAAAAAAGAAGATAACGGAAAATTTGAAATTTTAAATAATAAACTTGTATATTTAGGAAGTAATATAAAAGAAGAAGTAGCTGCAATAGAACTTGGAATAATACCAAATGGGAAAAGAACTATTCTTTTTGAAAAAGATATACCAGTTGCAGAGCAACAAGTAGACGGAGAAAAAGAAAACAAGACAATATTTTTTGGTAAAGAGATAGAAGTTAAAGATAGTTTTGAGATATATTTTGAAGCTATGCCATCTAGAGAGACTCCATTAGATGATTTAAATGATTCATTAAACAATGATATAAAAAATCAAAACTTAATAATCCATCCATGTTACAAAAATGAAAATAATTACGCAGGTGTAGGATTAAATTTAGGTACAAATGGTATAAACGTTATTGAACATAGTGCTGCATATTATCCATTTCCAATAGTAGCTAAACAAGATTTAAGTAAAAGACACGCATATAAACTAATAGTACATGATAATACAGAATATTTATTTATAGATAATGTATTAGTTGGAAAAAATAAATCTAAAAAAAATCTAATGTATGGAGGATACAAAATGGGTAAAGGAGACTATGGAGTTTTCAAAGGCGAAATATACAAAGTTAGAATTTCTAAAATATAAAAAGTTAATGAAATTGAAATAATTTAATTATTATTTTGATTTCATTTTTTATTTACCTTAAATAATTAACGTATAACCTTGATAACTTGTTATAATTTTGCTACAATATAACAGAGGAGATATTAGAAATGGCAAAAAAATTCGTATCTGAGGGAAGATATAAAAAGACAACAAGAGTAAAAGCAAATTTAGAGAAAAAGAAATTAAAGAAAAATAAATTAAAATTAAAAATAATTATACCAGTTGTTACAATACTTGTTATATTATTTGGAGTAATAACTTTTTGTATATTAAATAAAAATAAAAAAGAAGAAATAAAAAAACAAGAAAATGCACAAGAATTTAAAACAGAAAATAAAAATGAATTCAAAATAGGGGTAAATAAGCTAAGAACAAAACAGCCTCTTCTTAACAATAATTTATATGTAAGTGAGTTAAATGAATATGTTTATTTATCTTTAGTAAAAATAGATACAGATTATAATATAATATATGAAGGAGCTAAAGAAATTGAAAAGGTTAGTAATAGTGAATATATAATCATTGTAAATAATGAAATGCAATATGATGATAATAAAAAAATAACAGTTCATGATGTGAAAAATACTTTTGAACAATTATTGAAATTAGGAGAAAAGACACAGTATTTTAAAAATATTAAACATGTAACAAATTTAGAAATACTAGATAATAATAGATTAAAAATTAATTTATCTAAGGAAGATCCATATTTTGTATATAGATTACAAATTCCTATTTTACCAATAACAAAATATAACGATATATCTAAATTAGAAAATGATATAGCACCACAAAATGTAGGTCCTGTATATAGCGTAATGCAAACAGATGATAAAATAGTATATGAAAGAAATAAGAATGCCCAAAATGTTTTTCCTAAAAAAATAGAATTATTTAAAGTAGATTCATCTGAAACTTTAATCGAAAAATTTAAAAATGATGAAATAGATATGTTTTTTACAACAATAGAAGATATATCTAAGCAACTTGGAAAATATGAATATAATATAAAAGAAGTTAGAGATGGGAAAAATGTATTTTTATTTGGAAATAGACATTCACAGTTTTTTGCAAACAAAGAAATAAGAAAAGCACTAGCATATAGTATAAATAAAGAAGAAATAATATCAAATGTATATAAAGGAAAAGGACTTTCTATAGATTTACCATACATATATTCAGATAATAAAATAAGACATGATACTATAGCTGCAAATAATACTCTTGTTAATGCAGGCTTTGAAAAAATAGGTGGATTATATACAAAAGATAATAAACAAATTATAATGAAATTACTTGTTAATAATGAAGATTCTAGAATGTTAGAAATTGCAAGAGTAATAAAACATAGTGCAGAAGAATGTGGAATGAGAATTGATTTAGTAGAAGTAAATAGTAGAGAAATTTCAACTAATATAAGAAATGGTTCATATGATTTAGTTCTTGCAAAAGTAAGTTTAGATGAAGTTCCAGAACTTTCTTTTATAAATTCGTATATAAATATTAATGATAATATTTCAAATAGTTTAAAAAAAATAGAACAAGCATCTTTAAAAGATATGCCAAATGAAATTAGAAGAAATAAAAATCTTTTAAATGATGAAATGCCTTGTATTGGAATAGTTTCAGAAACAATCTCAGTAGTAACTAAGAAAAATATTAAGGGATTTGATTCAGTTAATTATTTAAATATATTTTCTAATTTAGATATGATTAGAAAAATTAAATAATGTCTTGATTTTTATTTTGTTTTATGTTACAATAAAAGTACCTTTTACTCAGGTTAGATATAACTCCGTATTTAAGCTTAGTTTAAGGAATAAATTTTAAATTGGAGGAATTAGAAATGACTAAAGAAAGAAAAAATGAAATTATAGCTACTTTTGGTAAAAAAGAAGCTGACACAGGAAGCGCTGAAGTACAAGTTGCTTTATTAACAGAAAGAATCAACGAACTTACAGATCACTTAAGAGTTCACAAAAAAGACGAACACTCTAGAAGAGGTCTTTTAATCATGGTTGGTAAAAGAAAAAGATTATTAAGCTACATCATGAGCAAAGATATCGAAGGATACAGAACTCTTATTGCTAAACTTGGAATTAGAAAATAATTTCATAGAAATAATAGAAGTAGAATTTATTCTACTTCTTTTTTTTGCTAAAATTTTCACTTTATTTCTAATAAAATCTATTGCAAGCTTTCTTCTTTTTGTGGTACAATTTAGCTATAGAAAAGGAGTAATGATATATGGAAGAAAAGAAATTTTATTCTAAAGATATAGAAAAAGTTTGTGAAGAAATGAAGACTTCTCAAAAAGGAATTACAGATACAGAAGCTGCTAAAAGATTAGAAAAAAATGGTCCAAACAAATTAAAAGAAGCTAAAAAGAAAACAATGCTTTCTAGATTTATAGACCAGTTTAAAAATATTATGATTCTTATATTAATAATTGCAGCAGTGTTATCTGCAATTGTAGGAATTCAAAATGGCGAAGGTATAACAGATAGTATTATAATATTTGTAGTTATTTTCTTAAATGCTATTTTAGGAGTAGTACAAGAAAGTAAAGCAGAAGCTGCAATAGATGCATTAAAGAAAATGTCAGTTCCATTTATTAAAGTAAGAAGAAATGGAAAAGTAGAAAGTGTAAAGACAGAAGATATTGTATGTGGAGATATTGTTCTTGTTGAAGCAGGTGATTTTGTTCCAGCAGACATGAGAATAATAGAAAGTGCAAGTTTAACAGTAGAAGAATCTGCACTTACAGGTGAATCATTACCAGTACACAAATCAATAGATGTAATAAGTGAAAAAGCACCACTTGCAGAAAGAAGTAATATGCTTTATTCTGGAAGTAGCGTAGCATATGGTAGAGGAGAAGGAATAGTTGTTGCAACAGGAATGAATACTGAAATAGGTAAAATTGCATCAGCTTTAAATAATGAAAAAGAAGGATTAACTCCACTACAAAGAAAAATAGATGAAATATCTAAAATACTTAGTATAATTGTTGTTGTTATTGCATTTATAATGTTATTTGTTGGTAGAATGAAAGGCGACGATTTAATGTCTACATTCATGATGGCAATAAGTCTTGCAGTAGCAGCAATTCCAGAAGGTCTTGTAGCAGTTATAACAATTACTTTAGCAATAGGTGTACAAAAAATGGCTAAAGAAAATGCTACTATTAGAAAAATGTCTAGTGTAGAAACACTTGGATGCACACAAATAATATGTTCAGATAAAACAGGGACATTAACACAAAACAAAATGACTGTTAAAAGAATTTTTGTAAATGGAAAAGAATATTTTGTAGATGAAAATAAATATCAAGAAGAAATAGATAAAATTACAATGACAGAGTTTTCAAATATATTAACTTTATGTAATGATTCTAAACCTTCTGAAGAAAATGGAGAAAAAATCTTTTTAGGAGATCCAACAGAAACAGCTCTTGTTTATTTTACAGAAAAATTAGGTTTTTCTAAAGAAAATTTAGAAAAAGAAAATAAAAGAGTAAATGAAGTTCCTTTTGAATCTGAAAGAAAAATGATGTCTACAATAAATAAATTTGGAGATGAATATAAAGTATATACAAAAGGTGCTGTAGAATCTATATTATCTAGATGTACTAGTATATTAGAAAACGGAACAATACAAAGTTTAACAGAAGATAAGAAAAAACAAATATTAGAAGTTAACTCTAATATGGCAAATAACGCTATAAGAGTACTTGCTTTAGCATATAAAAAAGTAAAACAAATTCCAGATGAAGTTAATTCAAGTACAATTGAAACAGACTTAGTATATGTAGGACTTGTTGGTATGATAGATCCACCAAGACCAGAAGCGAAAGAAGCAGTTAGAAAATGCTATGAAGCTGGAATGTTACCTGTTATGATTACAGGGGATAATAAATTAACAGCAATGGCAATAGCAAAAGATTTAGGAATATTACAAAGCAATGACCAAGCAATAACTGGTGAAGAATTAGATAAATTATCTGATGAAGAATTTTCTAAAAAAGTATTAGATTATAGAGTATACGCAAGAGTATCTCCAGATAATAAAATACGTATAGTAAAAGCTTGGCAAGCTCATGATAAAATAGTTGCTATGACAGGAGATGGTGTAAATGATGCACCAGCACTTAAAGGAGCAGATATTGGTGTAGGTATGGGAATAACAGGTACAGAAGTATCTAAGAGTGTATCTTCTATGATATTAACAGATGATAATTTTGCAACAATTGTATCTGCAGTAAAAGAAGGAAGAAAAATATATAAAAATATACAAAATGTTATAGTATATTTACTTGCATCTAACCTTGCAGAAGTTTTAATAATATTCTTTGCAACATTATTTGGACATCATATATTATTACCAATTCAATTATTATGGATAAACTTAATTAGTGATAGTTTACCAGCTTTAGCACTTGGATGTGAAGAAGCAGAAGAAAATATAATGAAACAAAAACCAAGAAGTGCAAAAGAATCATTCTTTACTCCTTTCTTAAGTGCAAGAGTTATAGTACCAAGTATATTAAAAACAATTATAATTTTAGGAATTTACTTCTATGAATACTCAGTATCTAGAAGTGCAGTACTTGCTACAACAATGGCATTTATGACTTTAGCATTAGAAGAAACTTTATATGCAGCAGTATGTAGAAGTGATAGAAAAACAATTATAAAACAAGGTGTTACCAAAAATAAAGTAATGCTTGCAACAGTTGTATGTACAATAATATTACAATATGCAATTATATTAATAAAACCTTTAGCAGATATGTTTAAGTTACAACAATTAACTTTAACACAACATTTAATTGTAATAGGAACATCAATAGGTGCTATGTTAGTATCTGAATTAATAAAAGTTGTACTTGCAAAAATCTTTTTAAAAGAAGAAAAAAATAAATAATAGAAATAAAGTCACCACTTTAATAATATAATTTAAAGAGGTGATTTTTTTTGCTATTTTTTAGAAGAAGAAAAAAAAGATATAATCCATATTTAAATAAAATTCCAAAAGAAAGAAATATACCATTTAAAACTATTACAATAGATGAAGCAGCAGAAAATATAATAAATAGAAAGCTTACAGGGCTTGTAATTTTAGATGTAAGGAGTAGAAGAGAATATATGTTAGCTCATGTAAAAGGAGCAATAAATATACAAATAAATGATTTAAACAAGTGGAATAAAAATTTACCAGAAGATAAAGAGACTAAAATATTAATATATTGCAGTAGTGGACATAGTGCTATAAAAGCAGCATATTTATTATCTTATTTAAATTATACTAATTTATATATTTGGGAAGGCGGAAGTATAAATTCGATGATTTCAAAAAAATTAGTTATATAAAACCTTGAAAAATCAATAAAAACTAAGACTTTGTAACAATATTGTAATCAAAATGTAAATAGTTTGTATTTAAAAAAACATATATATGTAATTGACTAAGTTTTAGATATTGTGTATAATTAAAACAGAATAATGCAAGATACATAATCTTGTAGATTAAAGAGGTGTTATATATGTTTGAATTTTGGAAAAATGAATGGAAACTATTTATGGATGATTTAAGAGCACTAGGAGGAATGTTTTCTAAAATCTTTGGATCTGAAGAATACTTAATGTTAGATTCAGCAGATGATTCAAGTGAAATGTTTGCAGAAAATGAAAGCTATAGCTTTGATAATGTAGATAATAACATAGAAAACTATTTTGGTGAAACTGTTGATGAATTAAGAAAAAATTTAAGTAATGATGGAACACAACATGATGCTCTAAGAGCTTACGCACAATTTTTTAAACCATATTCTGAAAACAAAGAAATGTGTGATAGTGCATTTAAAAAATACTATGATAGACATGCACTTAAATTAGCAACAAATGAGTTTCCAGTAGAACAAGCTAGAATTGTTCAAAACAATGTTGATTTATTTATTCAAGGACAAGATATTTTTGGTGAAAATGGTCAATTTATTGATTCAAGAGTAGACAGTATCTTTGAAAAAGCAGGAATTAACGAAGTAAATAAAATGGTAGGAATTTTACATGACAGTGATGAAGGTTCTGTTAACGAAGATGGTGAAAGAATGTTTGCAGAATGTGTTAGCTATATGGTAGATAACGGAGTAAAAGTTGAAGAAGGAGCTTCTTTAATTTGCCCAGTTAAATCTGTATTAGAAAACAAATTAAGCGATGTTCATTCAGCATTAAGAGGACATGATGA
>RCNI01000317.1_pt1 | contig 31244 bp, 35 predicted proteins | sample 2041151 | NCBI WGS metagenome assembly RCNI01 (sample SAMN09708214, study PRJNA481090) | feces metagenome | isolation source: feces | place: Antarctica: Albino Rookery
TACTGGATATATTTATGATAAAAATGTAATATCTTTTTGAGTGTCAATTTTTATTATAAAATTATAAATAAGATAGCTAAAACTAATTTTTGAATCTACTTAATACATGCTAATCCTATGATTAAGGTTTGGCTGTAGAATGATGTAGTAGCTAGTTGTAAATATTTTGACAATTATGGTGTTTTTCCTTGTGCATTACTTTCTGGTACAGCTATTTATGCCGTTTGTGGAGAAATTGATTATTTACAAAATACATATTTATGGAAATATAGTTCGATTCATAAATAGACATATTATTGTTTTTAATATTAAGAAAGGAAAATAGTATACAATGGATAAAGTATCTGTAATTATACCTGTTTTTAAGGCAGAAAAAATGTTGGTCAGATGTGTAGACTCTGTTTTACAACAATCGTATGAAAATATAGAAATAATACTTATTGATGATGGTTCTCCAGATAATTGTGGGAAAATATGTAATGCTTATCAAAAAAAAGATACACGCATAAAAGTTATTCATCAAGAAAATCAAGGTGTTAGTGCAGCAAGAAATGCTGGACTCAACATTGCTTCTGGTGAATATATTTTATTTGTTGACAGTGATGATGCTATACACAAAGATCTTGTAATAGAAAACTTAAAATTATTAAAAGCACATAAAGCTGATATGGTTATTTTTAACTGTATAGAAATAGATGGTGAAAAAGATTTTACAAGAAAGTATGTCACAAAGAACTCGTTTATTTCTAGAGAAGAAGCACTTGTAACAGCACCTGTTCTTGTTACTTTAAAAATTTACAGAAAGGAATTATTTGATAATTTAAGATTTCCTGTAAATAAAATTCATGAAGATAATTATATATTTCCAGAGATTATTCTAAGGGCTAATAGAATATTTTGTAATATAAAGCCATATTATTATTATCATATTAATCCAAATTCTATAATGCACACTCTTAATTTTCATCATAGATATGATGCGTTTTTAGCATTTAAAAATAAATTAGATATAGTTGAAAAATTTTTCCCTAAAATATATGGTAAAACTCTTAACGAAACATTTGATATGGCCTTTAGAACATATAATTTAAATTGTAAATTTGCTTTTTTGAGTAGTAATGAATTAAATAATTTGAAAAAATTTTTCACAGTTTATAAGTCAAAGTATAAATATCTTTCTGTTACAAATAAGATTTTTCTTTTAGATTATCTGCATTTTGGATTTGTTAATAGCTTAAAAGCTTCTTATTATAAGATAAAATATAAAGATAACTGAAGAATATTAATATCAATAGATACACTGGCCCTATATGTTTACAACCAATAAAGGCTAGACTAGTCTTTATTGGTGTTCTTCGAGAAGTACTATTTATATTTAAAATAAAGTTAGTTGATAGTGAGATGTGTGTTAATGAGTGTAGTTTTATTTTTCAATATATCAAGTTTTTATTAGGTATTCTTTCTTAATTATGCTATAGTAACATTTGTTGCTTATCTAATGAGATAAGGCTATAATTGAAGTAAGAAGATTTGTTAAATTAGGAGTAGAAAATGCCTCAAAATCGTGTGAAGGTCGAAGAATTTAATAAAATCGTGATTGTTTTTAATCGTAATTCTGGCAAACAGCTTTTTACCAGTGTGATGGCTCGTGTTAATGAAATTTACAAGCATTTAAAAGACCTGGTGGGTAGTAAATGTATTGAAATTTGTAATATCGAGCGTTTCATTCAGGTAGATAGTATTGTTGAGAAAATCGTTGATGAAAAGGCGGACTGGGTTATTATTGCTGGTGGCGATGGTACTATCCGTGCAGTAATTGAAAAGCTGAATAATAAAGATTTCCACCCTTACATTAGTGTTTTTCCTGCAGGTACGGTTAATCTGGTAGCTAAGGAGCTTTTAGTAAGCAATGAGCCGGTTAAGTGGATTAAACGAATGGCCAAGGGCATAGAGGTCCCTGTTTACGTAGGTCGTGCGAATGGCAATCTTTTTTTGACGGTGGCCGGGATTGGTTTTGATTCCTTAGTTGTGGATAATGTAACGGAGCTGGATAAGAAGCTGTTTAATAAAATGGCTTATGTGATGCAGGGAACGGATATGATCCGCAAGGAAATGATTTTTAAAAATTGGCAGTACCGTTTTCAGGTGCGCTTTGATGATGAAGATATCTGGCATGAGGCTTCTTCCGTTATTGTAGGCAAAAGTCGGTACTATGCTGGTCGTTATAATCTCTTCAATCAGGCTTCTTTGTCGGAGCCTATTTTACATGCTGCACTTTTTACCGGCCATAGCAGAGCTGATTTTTTGTGTTATGCAGCCTGCATTGCTATGGAAGCGTTGCAGTCCGAGGATACAATTACTATTTATCAGGCTAAGAAAATAGAAATTAAATGTAACGTAGATAATTTTGCTGTAGAGCTGGATGGGGATGCGGTTACTACGGCGCCCTTGTTGATTGAATTAGAGGAGGAGCCCATTAAATTTTTAGCGTAAAGGTATGATGTAAATGATGAGTTGGTTAAATAGTGAGGTTATTGGACAGGTGCTGGACTATCTTTTATGTGGTGGACTATTAGCCTTCCTGCTATGGATTTTATATAAGCGGAAAAAAAGGATACCTGATCGTTTCAGAAGATATTTTCCAGTAGTAGTAGCTGGTGTCTGCTATGTGGTTGTAGCTGTTTTTATGACCCTGCAGCTTAGCCTGGGCTTTGGCTGGCATACCATTCTGGCGATTCTGGCAGGTCTGAATAATAATATCTTCCTCCTGCTGTTAGCGGCTATCTGTTATCATAAATGGCCTAATATCTGGATGAAGCTTGTGTACTTTGGTACTTATCTGTTCACCTGTTGGAGCATGGTTTTGGATGCTGCCTATTTTTGGCAGACCTCCATGCATATTGAAAGTGTCGTTTTCCAAAATTTAAATATTTACGCACTCAAGGGTGTTTTGGCTACTACTGATATTAAGCTGAGTATTGGCGGCTGTCTGCTGCTGTTAATTTTTATTCCTTTGTTTAGAGTAACCAAGCCACAGAGACATAAGCCTAACTTTGTCTGGTCTTTGTTTTGTGTGGCCGCCTTTACCCTGGTATTGAATTTGGCGACCATGGCTCTGAGTGCCTCCGGTTTGTACATTGTAGAGCATTTTATCGGAACCTATGCCGAGGTGGAGGCAGAAAAGACCCGTGACGAGTATCGGCGTATGATTGCCAAGCCGATGAATGTAAACCTGGTAAGTAAGGCCCTGTGGGATACGGACAAGCTGGCTGGTAATTATCGGATGGAGGTGCGTCAGTTGACTGAGGCAGACCGTGTAGCCTTAGGTCAGCTGGGAATTCCCCTGGAATATAAATCCTCCAAGCTGGAAAAACCGGCCTATGATAAAATAGTTTTGTTAGTTTTAGAATCAGTGCATCGTGATTTTATTAATTTTTATAATCCTGCTATCCCTGAGGAGGCTACTCCCTTCCTGAATAGTCTACTGATTCATTATCCCCACATGGATAATTTTTATACTTCTTCCGTACCCACTACGCAGGGACTAAATGCTCTTTTTAGATCCCATCTGATTTTAGATAAGGACATTCCCGGTAAGGACACGCCTTCGCTTTACCGCTCCGTTCAGGATGCAGGTATGCGTGGTATTTTTATGAATGCCTCCAGCCAGTACTATAGCAATGAGCTGAAGGAATACCCGGAACATTACGGGATGAGGGAATATTACGCCAAGGAGTATCTGGAAAAACAGGGCTATACCGGAGCCAGTGGCTGGGGCTTCCATAATGATGTCATGTATGAGGAAACCCTACGGATGCTGGAGCGTGGTAAGCATGACCGGATGCTCTTGGTTACGAAAACCCTGGATATGCACCAGCCCTACCCCTATACCGGTATCAACTGGAATAGCATGCCCGTTGCCGTACGTAATCAGGAATATGCTACTATCCGCGGTATGTACTGGGTGGATAAAACTCTGCAGCATTTCTTTGAGGAGGCGGAGCGTCTGGGACTGATGGATGAACGTACTTTATTTATTATTACCAGTGACCATAATCCTCATAGTGGTGGTGAATATACGAAGCTGGTCGCTAGGAAAGAGGATAAGATGAGCGTTGCTCCGCTACCGCTTATCTTTATCAGTAAGAATTTAGCGCCTTTAAATGATTTACGAACCTCTGAGTATTGTTCCCAAATTGACGTAGCTCCCACCCTGCTGTATCTATTAGGTTTGGATAAGCCCAGTCTTTTTATGGGACGTAGTCTGCTGGAGCCCTGTTCCCAGCCATATGCTCTAGGTTATTTTGGTGGTAAGGCTTATTTCTGGTCCGAGCAGATGAGTTTTGTTGATCAGATGGATAAACCGGTTCCCGACAGTAAATATGAGGATGCCTTGAGTAATTATATTGTGCATTTTTACACACGTTGGCATCAGGAAAACTAAAAATTTAAAGACCTGTAATTTATGGTATGTAAATTACAGGTCTTTTGTAAAACTAGAGAAAATGAGGAAAGCCAATGTTAGGAACATGTGTAAATGTAGCAGCTATTTTGAGCGGCTCCCTTTTAGGTAGTCTTTGCCATCAGGGAATACAAGAAAAATATAAACGGGGCATTTTTGATGCATTAGGTCTAGCTACTATTGGCTTGGGGGCTAATGCCGTTATTACTAATTTACCTAAAAGTGAATATCCAGTCCTTTTTATTGCCAGCCTGGCCTTAGGGACGCTTCTTGGTACCTGTCTTGATATTCAGGGCAGGTTCAACAAGCTCTTAAGCAGGACGAGGAGCGATTCCAAGTTGGCCGAGGGCTTGGCAACGGCCATTCTGCTTTTTTGTATTGGAACGCTTTCCATTTTAGGACCTATTGAGAGTAGACTGAATGGGAATAATACCTATCTTTTTGCTATGCGACTTTGGATTTTGTTTCTTCCATTATTCTGGATTCTGCCTATGGCTTGGGTATAGCCCTGGTAGCCTTGGTATTATTCTGTTGGCAGGGAAGCATTTATCTCCTCGCAGGAATAATAGCTCCTTATCTGACGGCGGGAATGCTGGCGGAAATATCCATTTTAGGTGGTGTTTTTCTGATGAGCTCGGCCCTGGAAATTTTGAAATTACAAGATTGTAAAACTTTAAACATGCTGCCTACTTTGCTTGTGGCACCATTATTATTGCAGCTGGTGCAGCTTTTGGCAGGCTATCTATAAAAATAAAAGACCGCATCCACTTCAAAGAAGGGATGCGGTAATTTTTTTAGGGCTGGTAAATCATGTCCACACCAGTTTGGAGGGCACCGGCAGTTAAAGCACCGGAGGCCTGGCTGACGATTTTGCCCTGGGCATCAATAAAATAAGTAGTGGGCAGAGCATAGATGCTGTAAGCAGTAGCTGCCTGTAAATTCTTATCAAAATAAATGGGGAAGGAATAACCGTTATTTTTAATAAAGGCTGTGGCTTTATCCACATCCTCCCGCTGTCCATCAGTTACATTGACCATGAGAAAGTGGACCTTACCTGCTAATTTCTGCTGAAGTGCATCGAAATGAGGCATTTCGGAGCGGCAGGGACCACACCAGCTGGCCCAAAAATTGAGGACTACGGGCTTGCCCTGAAAGTCCTGCAGCTGGACAGCCTTGCCTGTTTCATCATAGACAGTGAAATTGGGGGCTGTCTGGGTTTGGGCATGCGCTGCAAACTGCTGTTGGCTGCTTTGGGGAGCAAGCGTCTGGTAAAGACCGTAGGCACCTACGATAAAAAGCAGTAGGACTGTTGCCAGAAAAATTAATTTGTTATTTTTTTGCATAAAAACCTCCGTTAGGCAAACCAGCTGAGCAGGGCACCCATGGTGCCTGTAGCCATCATCAGGCCTGTAATAATCAGAAGAGCACCACTGATGCGGTTTACCAGGGTGTAATGAGCTTTAATCCAGTTAAAGGAGGATTTAAGCTGATCGATAAGAAGGGCACTAAGGACAAAGGGAATACCTAAGCCTAGGGAATAGGCTAGGAGCATGAGCATGCCTGTCAGAGCGTGTCCCTGCTGGGAGGCCAGCATCAGAGCAGAGCCTAGGAAAGTACCTACGCAGGGGGTCCAGCCTACGGCAAAGACCATACCAAAAAGAATGGATTTGCCAAAGTTTAGATTTTCCGGGTTAAAGCTATGTCTGGAGTCGTTAAAAAGGTTCAGCTGGATAAGCCCCAAAAAGTTGAGACCAAAGCCGATAACTACCAGGCCGCTGACTAGATTGACAGCAGTCTGATATTCCTTTAATAGACCGCCCAGGGTACCGGCTAAAGCACCTAGGGTAACAAAAATTATGGTAAAACCAACGCCGAAGCCTAGGGCACAGCTGAGGGTTTGTTTACTTTGTCTTTGTCCACCACCTGCAAAATAGGACAGGTAGAGGGGAAGCATGGGTAGAAGGCAGGGGGAGATGAAGGTAATAATACCCTCTAAAAAGGCAATCAGATAGTGCATGCAGGTCCTCCTATTCAGTTATCTGGCTTACTAGCCAGCCGACCATACCCATGTATAGCATGGAATTGACCGGATTAGAGGTGATAAGACAATTGCCATCGGGACAACCATAAATGGTGTAGTACCAATAGCCTATACTGGCACCTGCAATTACGAAGGTGGCCTGGCGTAGAAATTTATGTAATTTAGTCAATTGTTCGTCCCTCCGTCAGTTAAAATTAAGATGATTATATTATACCAATTACCTAGGAATTTTCTGTGACAAAAGTACAAAAAATGACCTGGAAGCAGATGCTTCCAGGCCAGATGTTCGTTTGAGTTAATACGGCTTTTAATGTTTTTATTCGTGGTGATGCTTGCCGCATTCATTCTCGTGCTCATGCTTATGGCAGATGGAACCGGTGGAAACCAGTTGACCGGCCAGATAAGCTTCTACCATCTGATGGGGGTCACCGGTAGCACCTAAGATTACTTCTACACCGCGTTCGTTAAAGATATCCACGGCGCCGCCACCCATGCCGCCGGCAATTATAACCTCTGCACCATGGTCGGCCAGGAAGTTGGGCAGGAAGCCGGGACGGTGACCGGGATTGGGAACGGAGGTAGTATTGGTAATGGTACCGTTTTCCACGTCGAAGAAGAGAAAGTTTTCACAATGACCAAAATGTTGGGCTAATTCTGTGCCCATGGCAGGAATGACAATTTTCATGATTAAGACTCCTTTATATATTTTCAATAATTACCTTATAGAGAAGGCATTTACAAAGCAATATTTTACGCCAGCTCCAGCAGCTTTAGTACTTCTACATAGGCTGCCTGTAAGGCCAGCTGGGCAGGACAATGAAAATCAGCCAGGGAAAGCCCCTGGTTAATGGCCTGGGAGGCAGTAGCATCGTAGGGTATCCTGCCTACTAGAGGAAGCTGCTGCTCCTTACAAAAGGCTTCTAAAGCAGCTGTATGCTGGGGACTACTATCATATTTATTGATGCAGAGCGCTAGTTTGGTATTTAAGCCCTGTGCCGTCTGGACCAGTCTTTTGACGTCGCTGAGGCCGGAAAGAGAGGGCTCGGCTACGAGAAGGACTAAATCTACTCCGCTCATGGAGGCCAGTACGGGACAGCCGATGCCGGGTGAGCCGTCAATGATAGCCAGGTCACAGACCGGAGCGTAATGAAAAAGGCTGGTCTTTACTGCTGTGACCAGCTTACCTGAATTACCACGGCCCATTTTCAGACTGGCTGTGGCAAAGGTCCGCTCTTGCTGATAAAGTAACTGCTGTCCGGCTACATCCTCTATCAGCCTGGGTGCTACATGAGGACAGACCTGGGCACAGACTCCACAGCCCTCGCAGAAGTACTCATTAATACTTGCTTTACCCTCTACCAGGCTGAGGGCATGGAAGCGGCAATACTGAAGACAGCGACCGCAGCCTATACAGAGCTCCGGTTGGATGTAGGCTTTTTCTGAGCCGGCGAAGGGCGTACTGCGAGTTGGGGGCTCCTTGCCAAAGAGTAAATGCAGATTAGGCGCGTCCACATCGCAGTCGGCTAGGGCCTTGGCCTGGGAAAATTTAGCAAAGGCGGCAGCCGTAGTAGTTTTACCTGTACCACCTTTACCGCTTAGTAATAAAAGCTTTTTCATGCAGGAACACCTCCAAGAAGCTTCTTCAGGAGCTGGCTGAAGCTACGACGCCAGGCTGGGCTTTGGTCAATAGCCAGCTGACCCTGTGCCAGGGCCTGGGCCAGCTGCTGTTCATAGGGTAGGCTAGCCAGGATGGGCAGCTGCTTTTGACGGCAGTATTCCTCCAGAGGCGGATAGCTTTTCGTTGCCTTGTTAAGGATTACACCACAGGGCTTGCCTAAAAGCCGACATAGCTGATGGACCAGGGTAAAATTATGGAGTCCGAAGGAGGTGGGCTCTACTACTAGAAGACAATAATCAACAGGCTCAACGCTGGCCATTACGTTACAGGAGCTGCCGGGAGGACCGTCAATAATGGTCAGCTCCTCCTCTCTAATCTGCTCTAGAGTACTATTGATAACGGGGACGGCAGAGGCTTCTCCCAAATTAAGGATACCGGTAACGACCCGCAGCTTATCCCGCCGTCCTACCTCCAGCTGTCCTACAGGTCGATTGAGCTCACCGATGGCACCCGTAGGGCAGACTAATTGGCAGCCACCGCAGCTGTGGCAGATTTCTGCAAAGACAAGGGGCTTTTTCTTAACGAAAAATAGGGCGTTGAAACGGCAAAAATCAACACATTTGCGACAGCCGGTACATTTGGCAGCTTCAAAGCTAGGTAGTTTGGTACAGACGGAAAGCTTTTTTTCTAGCTGTGGCTGTAGAAAAATTCTGCCGTTGGGCTCTTCTACGTCACAGTCTAAATAGCTGCCACGGTTAGCCAGGGCGGCCAAGTTGGTTGCGACCAGGGTTTTCCCGGCGCCTCCCTTACCGCTTAATACTGCTATTTTCATCTTCCACCATGGAAGCCGGCGTGAAAATGAGTGAGCTTCTCCAGCTTACCCTCCTGATAGGCTTGCAGGTTTTCCTGTGCCGTACCCTTCTGGGTATGGTAAATGGCAATATCAGCCGCCTGAAGGACCTCCGCAGCATTTTGTCCACAACGTGGCGTGAGGAGGATGGTAATATCCTGATCTACTAAGAATTGAGCTGCCTTGACACCAGCACCACCGGCTGCCTGGGTGGCAGGATTGGCAAGAATTTCTTCCTTACCATCTACAGCAAGAAGAAAATAAGGCGCTCTGGCGAAGGCCGGGCAGATATCAATTTTGTTTTCATCTAGGGGAAGGGCAATCTTCATACTAAAAACCTCCTTTGCAGGTTGTGCACAATGACGATGACAGCGGCTATGTAAGCAGTGCTCGTCCTTACTATCGCAGAGACAGTAGGAGCCGCCCTGGATTAAGAGGGGGCGTCCCTCGACTAGGGCTAGGGCCAGCTTTTTACGGGCTGCAGTGTAAATTTGTTGTACCGTAGTACGAGCTACATCCATGTAGCGGCTGCATTCCTCCTGAGAAAAGTCCTCTTTATCGATAAGACGGATAGCCTCGTATTCATCCACCGTTAGGGTGACCGCTTCTGTTCTCGTAGTCGGTCCCAGGGGACGAAATTCTGTAGTTCCAGGTAGGGAGCAGACCTTACGACATTTGGTTGGTCTGGGCATGGGCGTCCCTCCTTTATAGTTATTGACATATGTCATTAATTACATTGTAGGTGTGCAGCTAGAAAAAGTCAAGCTATATTTATGACATATGCCATTTATCAGTGGCTATAAAAAAGCCCCCTACTTTAGTAGGGGGCCTAGCCTTGAATGTTGTTATTTTACTAAATTTGCCAGATCTGTAAGGGATTGAAGACTGCTTACACTCCGTACTACTTCACCTTGACGGAAGACGATAAGGGTGGGAATATACATTATTTTAAATTGACCTGCTAATTCAGAGCATTCATCTACATTAACCTTAACAACCTTAATTTGCGGATTTTCCTGAGCGAACTGCTCTAAAACGGGTGCCTGCATGCGGCAGGGACCACACCAGGGAGCCCAGAAATCTACCAGGACGGTTTGCTGTGCTTCTAAAACTTCGGCTTGGAAGTTCTGTTGAGTAATTTCGATAGCCATAATGAACACTTCCTTTAAACAAATAATAAGTAATCTTATCAATATCAGCCATTAACTGGATTATAGCATAAAGGCCTGCTTTTGTCTGTAGCAGGAGTGTGAAAAGCCGTACTTTTTCTTTTAGGAACGCTTAAGCGGTTCAGGTGCAGCAGGCTTTTCCGAAACGGGGGACTGGCCCATGGACTGTTGCTGTTGTAGGGCATTTTCAAAATAAATACTGGTGCTGGGGAAGGCGCAGCTGACACCGACCTCTTCCATAATGTGCATGATTTCCAGATTGATTCTTTGGACGATATCCAGGTAGACCATGGCTGCATTGGTGTGGGCATAACAGGTGATTTGGACATCCAGGCTGCTGCCACCATAATTTTGGAAATGTACGCGGATATCATCCTTCTGGATATCCTCCTGCGCTGCCAAATAATTACGGACACGGGTTACGAAGGCTTCCATTTGCTCACTGGTGGTATCGTAGGTCAGGCCGATGGTGAAATTAATGCGTCGCTTTTCTCGACGGGTAAAGTTGGTGATGGGCGCATTGGAGAGCAGGGAATTAGGAATGTAGACTAATTCGTTGGGGAAGGTACGGAGGCAGGTGCTGCGGAAGGTAACCTTTTCAACGACACCCTCCTGACCGTTGGCACTAATCCAGTCGCCGGTTACGAAGGGCTTATCCAGAATAATGATGAGGCTGCCGAAAACATTGGCCAGTGCATCTTTAGCAGCCAGAGCTACGGCCAGGGAGCCGATACCCAGGGAGGCGATAAAGGCACTGATATCATAATTCCATTCCTTGGCCACGGTAACAAAGGCCATCATTACGATAAGGATACGGATAATAGTGGCGAAGAGGTTGGAAACAGCATCTTCGGAACGGATACCGGCCTTGTTCAACAAATGGGTCATGAACATGTGGGTAGTACTGCTGAGGTTGTAAAGACCCCAGAAGAAACAGATAGCAAAGGAGCTGCGGAGAACCTTACTGTCGAAAGCTTCTAGGCTGGCATTGTAGACTGGAGTCAGCGCAATGGCTACGTAAAGGCCGCCAATCCAAAGTATCAGGTTAATGGGCTTTTCAAAGGCTGCTAAAATTTCTTCATCATATTTTAAGGCTGTGGTAGCAGTAAGACGACGTAGCAGGCAAAGAATAAAATTTTTGTAAAGGTAACGGATACCGGAAAAAATAATCAGGGCCAGTAGGGATTTGTACCAGAGGGTAATGTTTAACAATTCTAAATAGACTTCCATAAGATTCTCCTTTTATTGGGGTATAGTGCATTCCTATTTTAACATTTGACTTGCTCTAAGACAAATAAAAATCTGCTTTTCTAATATTGTTTTAACTCTTATCACAACTATAAAAAAAATAATATGCTATACTTATACTAAATAAGTATGCAAACTTCGTAAGGAGGAGCAGTATGGAATATTTAGTCGAATGGACAATTGCAGGGATTATTATAGTTTTAGGACCGATACTAACTATATTTGACCTGCCTGGTAATACTTTGTTGATGCTGACGGCCGTTGGCTATGCTTGCTTTGATAGTGGCATGTACATGGACACCCGTTTGTTATCAGGAATGTTTTTTGTCTATGTTTTGGGAGAATGCTGGGAGGCTACAGTTTCTCTTTTTGGTATTAAGCGTAAAAAGGTTTCCTGGTGGGCGGTGCTGGTAATCGCCATCGGCGGCTTTATAGGAACCGTGCTGGGAACGGGAATTATGCCGGTTTTTGGTTCCATTGCCGGAGGCTTGGCCGGCGCCTTTGCGGCAGCCTTCGCCTATGAATATCTGCGGACTGGTAAGGGAAATGAAGCAAGCTCCCTGGCCTGGGCTGCGGCCAAGATGCGCTTTTTAGCTTTAATTGGCAAGCTGGTAGCAGGACTGGCCCTGGCTATTATGCTGGCAAAGCTGATTTATATTAATTAGGAGGTGTACAAATGAAGGATTTACGAGAATACAAGGTTATGGCTACCGGTAAAATTCGTCAGGTGGCAATGGACGCCTTACAGGAGCAGGTACAGCTTCTGTCCTGGCAGCAGGGTGGTAGAATGCCCAAGGAGCAGTTTGATGAATGGTTGGCACAGGCCGATGCGATTTATTCCACAGGTAATATCCGGGTGGATGAGGCCCTGCTGGCAAAGGCTCCTCGGGTTAAGGTAATTGCCCAGGCCTCCGTGGGCTATGACAACATTGATGTAGAGGCCTGCCGGGACCGGGGAATCGTTGTCGGTCATACTCCTGGGGTTTTAGTGGATGCTGTTGCAGACCTGGCCTATGGCTTAGTGCTGGATAGTGCACGGCATATCGTCCGTGGCAGTGAGCATGTAAAGTCCGGCCTGTGGGGCCAGCGTAAGGGACTGGGCTTTGGCACGGATTTGGCAGGAAAAACCTTGGGTATCATTGGCATGGGCGATATTGGCAGTGCCCTTGTGCCCCGTGCTAAGGCCAGCAAGATGCAGGTTATCTACCATAATCGTCATCAGCGTACCGATGATGCTCAGCTGGATGTTACCTACGTGAGTCAGGAGGAACTGTTACGTCAGGCTGATTTTGTAGTTTTAACCGTAACTCTCAATCCTTCAACCCGTGGACTAATTAATCGGGAAACCCTGGCTTTGATGAAGCCGACAGCTTCTTTGATTAACGTGGCTCGTGGTCCTATTGTGGACATGGAGGCTCTCTATGAGGCACTGGCGCAGGGCCGTCTAGCCTGTGCCGCTCTAGATGTAACTGATCCGGAACCCCTGCCCGGCGAGCATAAGCTGTTGACCCTGCCCAATGTGACGGTAACCCCACATATTGCCGCTTCCACTGTAGAAACCAGGGACGCCATGGCTTTGCTGACAGTGGAAAATATTCTTAAGGGACTGGCTGGCGAGGCTTTGCCGGCACAGGTAAAATAGGTAATGAAATATAAGCTTTGTTTACATCTGGTTGATGAAAAGCAGCAGCTGGAGCTGGCGCAGCTTTTACAAGGTCTTTTACCACCACCCCGTCAGGAATATGTGGATTCCCAAGATGTTAATGTACAGGATGGCTGGCAGTGCCGGGTAAGTGTTTATTCCCTGCTGCCGGGGGGCTATTGGGTGGAATATATGGTCGGTGAGCTGTATGTTAATGACCATACCTACAATTTAAACGAGATTGTTCTGCGCTTTGATGAGAATTCGGCGACTGCAGCCCAGCAGCTGCTGCATAAGCTGCTACAGAGTGAGCTGGCACTGGTTCTGGATGTGGCTGATTTACATTTGCGGGTACAGCGGCTTTTAGGGCGGGCCTGCATGAGTGAAATGCCTCTTTATGATGAAGATAATGTCAGTACGGTTTTCTACTGTCATCTGCCCTGGCATATTATGGAAGTAAGTAAGGCCTGGGGTGATTTCCTGACCAGGCCTCTGAACAGGAATCTGCTTCGCCATCTGCGGGTGAAGCTGCGCAGGATGCGTTCCAGTTGGAGCTTCTGTAAATGCCTGCTGTCTGAGGACTTTTTCGAGCAATGGCAGGGCTTGTTCAAGAGCTGGACCACCCTGTTGGGCTATACCCGTGAATATGATGTGGCCTTGTCCACCTGTCGAAAAATTAGACAGAACCGCTTAAATGGTACGGAGATAAATCTGGAGGTAGTTTCCCGGTTGGAGCTGCTTCTGGAGGAGATGCGTCACAAGCTGGCTACCAGGTTACCTACGGTACGGCAGCTGAATCAAATTACCGCCAAATTGGCAGAGCTGATGTTTAAGGTTTACCTGCTTCCAGGCAGGAGTGAATATAAAAAGCAGCGGTTGAGAGCGTTCTTCCGAGAACGGCTGGTAAAATGGTGTGGTAAATTAAGCAATAGTAAGACCTATCCAGATGTTAAAAATATGGAACAGCTGCATAAGAAGAGAATTAGAATTAAACGATTACGCTATGCTCTTCAGGGAATGCCCGAGCTGGAGGTGCCCAGTCGTCTGATGCGGACGATGAAGTCCATCCAGGATGTATTAGGGCTGATTCATGATGAGTACGTCAATACTATTTTGATAGAAAATATTTTAAGAGAGCATCAGGAGGATGAGGTCTTAAAATATCAATGTGCCATGTTCTGCGGCTGGGAAAGGGCTAAGGCTGAAGAGGCCCTGGGGGGACTGCCCTCACTTTGGGATAGCTTCCGGAGCCAGCTACTGGATTGGCAAAGAGAAGCCCTCTAGGGTATGCTGGAAGGACTCTGACACGGAAGGTGTCGGAGTCCTTTTTCTATAAAAATGCATAAAAAAAGGTGCTTTCCTAGGAAAGCACCCTCGTAGCTCTTTTAAAGCCGGTTAGACGATTTTTTCACCATGGTAGGTTTCACCGCCACCATCGGGCAGTAAGCCATAGCGTTTGGACCATAAATCTTTATATTTAACAGCCTGAGCATGGATATTAGCTAAATTACCCTCGTCCAATTTCTTGATAACCTTGGCAGGAATGCCTGCAACCAGGGAGAAGGGAGGAACAATAGTGTTTTTAGTAACAACCGCGCCGGCAGCCACAATGGAACCGTGGCCGATGACAGCACCATCTAAAACTGTAGAGCTCATGCCGATCAGACAGTGATCTTCAACAGTGCAGGCGTGGAGTAATGCACTATGACCTACGGTTACGAAGTCACCGACGATGCAGGGAAATTCATCTGCTACATGGAGTACGGCATTATCCTGAATGTTGGTGTAACGGCCAATTTCAATACGGTTCACATCACCACGAACAGTAGCATTGGGCCATACACTACTGTATTCCTTCATTTCTACCTTACCGATAATGGTTGCTGCATTAAAAGCATAAGCCTTTTCATCAATTTTAGGAGCTTGTCCCTCGAATTTGTATTGCATAGTATCACCACTTTCTAAAAATTTTAATGTAAAATTAGCTTTTTTTAGGCAAAACTGTAATTTACCTTACACTTTAATTGTACATATTCTTAATATAAAGTCAACAAGTTATGAAATTACTTCACAACTATTTTGCTTTTATACATGGCTTTATGGTCGATGTTTACTTGCTAATCTAGGTCGGTCAGAGTATGATTATAGTAAGAAAAAAAGGAGGTACTGGCTTCAGTACGTATGATGCATAATAAATGGAAACTTCTGGCTCTTAGGCTGACCTTGTATCTGTTGGCCGTGGGAGCTTTATTATATGGAATTTATCAGTCACCCTATAATCCTCACCTTCATTCTGTTGACGAGGTCAGAGTATGGACTCTGGGCTTTGGCGTCTGGGCACCCCTGATGTATCTGGGAGTGTATACCTTTCGGCCCCTGCTGATGTTTCCCACCCTGCTTCTTAATCTTAGTGCCGGACTACTTTTTGGACCCTGGTGGGGGATTGTTTTTGTCCTGCTTGGCGGTCTGGGCTGCGCTATTTTCTGCTATCTTTGGGGGCGCTTTGGCGGCGGTCAATGGCTTTTACGAAATTATGGCGGTAGTATTGGGGCCAAGGTGCAGGATTATCTAGGTGGGCGGCAGAGCTTTATCAGAATGCTCTGGTTAAGAACAGTACCAATCTTCCCCTACGATCCCGTGAGTATTTTAGCTGGTAGCGTGGGGGTACCAATAAAAACCTATATCAGTGCTACTGTATTGGGCATGCTGCCTGGCGCCGTAGCTTATAATTTTTTAGTAAATTCCGTGGGTACGAGTAGCTTTTACGGAGCTGTAGCAGTAACCCTGCTAGCCTTTGGCCTGCCATTCTGGTGGTGGCAGCGTAGCGGTGAAAGTAAGCGGATGGGGAAAGGTTGTGAAGATTATGCAGAAAAATGTAGAAATAGAAATGAAGCTGGTGATAGGTAAAAAGGACTTAAAGACTCTTTTAGCCTCGGAGCTTTTTCAAGAGGTAGTAAGAAATGAAAGCAAGGGACTGCATCACCTGGTCAGCACCTATTATGATACTGGGGATATGGTCCTAAAAAAAGCAGGTATCGCCTACCGTGTTCGTGATAAGGGCGACGGTGCTTTTGAAGCAACGGTAAAAACTGCTCAGAAAAGTAGCAGTGGCTTAAGTCAACGGCTGGAGCTGAATCTGCCCCTGACAGAGGCGCAGCCAGTTCTGGAGGGCTTTGGCGCACTGGGCCTTGGTTATGAGCTGACGGAATTAGCTCCTGAGGGAGTGGAGCCCCTCTTTACTGTAGAGGTGGACAGAACTACTTATATTTTGGATCTTCCCGGTGCGGTTGTTGAGATGGCACTTGACCAGGGTAAGATTACCAGTCCTCGCCAAAAGAAGGCTAAGGACGTGATTGCAGAGGTAGAATTAGAGCTGCTGGAGGGCGAATTGGCCCCTCTGCTGCGCTTTGTGGCAGATATAACTACAGTTGTTCCTGTTTTTGTGGAAAAAAGAAGCAAATTTGCCCGTGGCCTAGCTCTCCTGGGGATTGCCAGTGATGTCCGTCCTGCTAAGGTAAAGGTGGATATGCAGGCCAATGTCCGTCAGCAGATGCTGGAGCTGGTACAGCAGCGTGGTGACGTGCTGCTGCTTTTACAAAATGAACTGCTACAGACTGTGGAGCCTGCCAAGGTAGCAGATTTACAGAAGCAGCTGCTCTATTTACAGAGCTATTTAGCTTTAGGAGCCGAGCTGGCAGCCACTCCCCAACTGGATGTAGCCAGGGCGGTAGCTGCTGAAATAGCTACCTTGGCGGAGAAATACCATACTTTGGCGGAGCTTGGAAAAATTTGGCGAAAAATATTGCTGAGGGGTAGCGATATCCTCGATAATAATGTGCTGGGTAAAAAAATAGCCCAGGAGGAGCTGGCGGCTAAGAAGAACCTACAGGAGATGGCTCAAAAGGGTAAGCTGTCACAGGTGGTTTATCAGGCTGTTTGCTGGTTAGCCGTACAGACCTGGCAGAACGAAGAATATTTGGAAATGGCCAGTCTGGCAAGATGCAAATTAAAGAGCTGGCAGGAGGCTGCGGAGGAAGCTGATGAGCCGAAGGTGGTGCTGAACTGTCTGCAATACGTTTATTGTCTGAGCAGAACCCTGCCGGGGAAGGCCTATAGTAAAATTGCCGATGAGGCGAAAAAGTCCAGAAGGAAGCAGCAGGAGCTGGTGGATACCGAGGCAATGCTCCAACTAATGCAGGACTTTACCCATGGCAGCAATAGCCGTATTTTGACACGGGATGCCGGTGTCATTATGGGCTGGCTGTGGGCTGCCAAATAATAGAGATAAATCTGTAAAGCCATACTATTGACGGGAATTTAGCACTAATGATGTAACAGTGATTTTTTAGTGAAATAAGAGGGTTTTATATCAGCTGGGAAGAATATAGACTAATCGTAAATTACACATATACGGCTAAGAGAAGGCTAAAAGATGATTTTGGGTATTGGTTGTGACATTATAGAAATCAATAGGATTGACAAGGCTATTAAGAAGGAAGGCTTTCGACAACGAGTTTTTACGGCAGCTGAATGCTACTACTGTCAGAGCCGTGGACTACAGGAAGCTGCTAGCTTTGCCGCGCGCTTTGCGGCGAAGGAAGCAGTGCTAAAGGCCTTGGGTACGGGGCTGCGTGGTGGAGCGTTGACGGAGATAGAGGTTGTCCAGGATGATTTGGGCAAGCCGGAGATTCGTCTGAGTGGGTATCATTTGGAGCTGGCCAGGGCTAAGGGTGTGAAAAAAATTCAGCTTAGTTTAAGCCATAGTAGGGAAAATAGTATAGCCTATGTGATTATGGAGGGTGAAGAATGAAATTAGTAAGTACGGATGAGATGCGGCGCCTGGACCATCAGACCATACAGGAGGGCGGTATACCGGGAATTCTCCTGATGGAGCAGGCTGGTAAGGCCGTAGCTGATGTGGCGGTAGCCCAGGTGCAGGATAGAGAATATGCTAAGGCCGTAGTTTTATGTGGTAAGGGGAATAATGGTGGTGACGGCTTTGTAGCCGCCCGCTGGTTATATAATAGGGGCTGGCAGGTGCGTGTCCTGCTGGTAGGCGCAGCTCCTGAAGAAATTCAGGGGGATGCGGCAGCTGCCCTGGCTATGCTACGTCAAACCGGTGTGAATATTTATCCTGTCCAAAGCGAGGACGAGGTTAATTTAGCAGAAATTGCCTGTGTAAAGGCTGACCTGCTGATTGATGCTCTTTTAGGGACCGGCTTTAAGGGTGAGCTGCAGGGCCTTATGAAGCAGCTGTGCCGGGTTATGAATGCTTCCGGGAAAAAGCTGGTGGCAGTGGATGTTCCCTCCGGTGTGAATGCGGATACAGGTGCGGTGGATGATGATGCTGTACGGGCAACTACCACTGTAACCATGGCTTTGGCCAAGACTGGCTTCTATTTATATCCGGCAGAAAAGCATGTAGGCAAGCTGTATGTAGCAGATATTGGTATGCCGGCAAAGCTGGTGCAGGCTTTGCCAAGTCATAAATATCGTTTGACAGAAACCATTGTCAGTCGTCTGCTGCCCCTGCGGGAGGTGGATGCTCACAAGGGTGATGCCGGCAGGGTATACCTGGTAGCAGGCAGCCCCGGTTTTCTGGGAGCTGCTACGCTGGCTGTACGGGGAGCTTTGCGGGCAGGTGCAGGTCTGGTCAGCCTGCTAACCCCTTTGAGCAGTCGTGATCCCTTGGCTGTTAAATTGACTGAGGCCATGGTACATGGGTTAATGGAAAGAATGCCCGGTATTTTAGGCGGTGGCGCTGTCAAGGAGATATTACACGCTACGGAGAAGGCCGACGTTGTCGCTATTGGACCGGGACTGGGTACCAGTGAGAGTACCCGGGAGGTCATCCGCAATGTTCTGCAGCAGCTGGATAAGCCCGTGGTTATCGATGCAGATGCTCTTACAGCACTGCAGGGACATACGGAGCTGCTGCCGGAGATACAGGCTCCTAAGGTTCTGACTCCGCACCTGGGTGAGATGGCAGCGCTGACAGGCTTGTCCGTAGAGAAATTGAAGGCCAATAAGGTGGAGCTGGCTAAAAAATACGCAGCCCAGTGGAAGGCCATCGTAGTCTTGAAGGGTGCTCCCACTGTAATTGCTTGTCCTGAGGGTGATGTATATTTGAATACGACCGGCTGTAATGCCATGGCTACTGGTGGTAGTGGTGACGTTTTGACAGGTATTATTGCCGGACTGGCAGGACAGGAAATTACTTTACGTGAAGCCGTGCTCTGTGGTGTTTATCTGCACGGTCGTGCTGGGCAGACTGCTCATGCTGGACAAATCGGACTGGTGGCCAGTGAACTGGCAGAGGCCCTGCCGGGATTGCGGGCTACAATGGCTGAGCTTCCCCAGGAGGAAGTAATTATCAACAGTGCGATTAGAATAGTTTAATAGGTGAGGTGGATCTTTTGCGCAAATTTTTTTTGTTGTTAACATTACTATGTACTTTTCTAGGCAGCTCCTTAGCTCAGGCCAGCCAGGTTACTGATGTTAAGTGGGGCCTGGATAAGCAGAATATGCTGCGTTTTGTTGTGGATTTAACAGAGCCCGCTACCTATCAGGTGAGCACTGAGGGTCGCATGCTTTTGGTGACTGTTGATGCAGACCTGAAGCCTCAGGTAGCAGGTACGAAGAAAATTAAAAGCTCTATTGCGGATGTGATGACGGTTACGGCTCAGGGTCAGCAGACGCTGATAAAGGTACCCCTGTGGCGGGACCTGGCGGCTAATGAATACCGTTCTTTCGTTTTAAAGAAGGACCCTCAGACTCAAAGACCTCCTCGCATCGTAGTGGACATCACCGGTACTATTACCGCGGCTCCTGCGGAAAGTAAGCCGACAGCAGGTAGTCAGCCGGCTCCGGCGGTAAAGCCCAATGGAGAACAGCAGAAGTCGGAGGCCATAGAAAGACCTGCCCCCGGTGGTAAGGTGGTAGTAAGCAATCAGCCTACCAGGGTTCCTCGTGAGCCCAAGACCGCTCCCACCGAACAGGGCCAGGCTACTGTTCAGACCGGTGCTGCTGCGGCTGTGGGGCAGTCCAAGCCTGTAGTGGCTAAGGAAGATAAAGCTAAGATTGAGGCCGAGGAGAAAAAAGCTAAAGAAGCTAAAGAAAAAGAAAAGAAAAGAGAAGAAAAAGCAAAAAAGGAAAGAAAACAGGAAGAAGCTAAGAAAAGTACTGCCCAATACGAGGTGGACGGTGGTCTGAAGGGTAAGGTTATTACTCTGGACCCTGGTCATGGTGGTAGTGACCCGGGTGCCATCGGTAAAAATGGTACCATGGAAAAGGATATTACTTTGGAAATAGCCATTCGTGTGAAGGAAGGACTGGAGAAAAAAGGGGCTAAGGTTTATTTGACTCGCTCTGAAGATGTGGATGTTTATGGTCCTAATGCTTCTGCAGAGGATGAACTGCGGGCGAGGGTAAATGTGGCCGAAAAGAAGAAAGCCGATCTTTTTATCAGTATCCATATTAATTCTTCCACTAATACTAAGTTAGGTGGCTTTAGTAGCTATTATTACCCTAAAACAGCTAATGACGCCCGTATTGCCGAGTCCATCCAAAAGCAATTGACTGCTAATTTTGGCGTGGATGATTTAGGAATTCGTGAAGCAAATTTTTATGTTATTAAGCGTTGTAGTATGCCGGCAACTTTGCTGGAGCTGTGTTTTATCAGTAATCCTAAGGAGGAAGCTTTCCTGAAGGGCAAATGGTTCCCTAACAAGGCTGCTAAATTGATTGTAGATGGTATTGTGGATTATTTTAAATAAAAGGTGATGATAGTATGAGAAAAATTTTATTGTTAATCATGCTCGTAGGTAGCCTGGTTTTAGCAGGCTGCAGCTTCTTTGCTGAGGAGCCGGCTCCACAGCCAGTGCCCCAACAGATTAATTTTGTTGTTTACCGTGCGGACCTGACAGGTTCAGAAAAGCTGGTACCTGAGGAAATCTCTCTTCCTGCCAACGATAAGAGCATAGCTGAAAACGCTTTACGTGCTCTACTGTATACTAAGCCTACTAGTAAGGATATGGCAGGCGTGCTACCGGTGGATGTTAAGCTCCTAGATTTTAAAGTAGATAAAAATGGCACGGCCTATGTTAATTTTAGTAAAGAAATTGTCAAAAGGGGCCAGGGGTCGTATAATGAAATTATGCTGACTGGTGCTATTGTCAATACCTTGACCGAGTTCCCGGAAATCAAAAGGGTACAATTCCTGGTTGAGGGCGAAAAGGTTATTACTCTTTATGGTCATCTGGATGTGGAGGACCCCCTGGAGCGTAACGAAACCTTGTTGAAGAAATAAAGAAAAGCAGTACTGGCGTATGTCGGTACTGCTTTTTTAGAATAGGAGAAGGAATGTATGGAAATTTATTTGACCAATGCAGAGGCTACAGAGAAATTAGGCCGGTTATTGGGCTCCTTGGCACAGGATGGGGATGTTTTCTGCTTTACAGGTGACCTGGGTGCAGGGAAAACCTTGATGAGCCGGGGCATCTCCCTGGCCTTAGGTGTGGCGGATGCAGAGATTACCAGTCCCACCTTTGCCATTATGAATGTCTATGCCGGCAGGGAGCTGGAGGTACGTCATTTTGATTTATACCGTCTTAATCGTCTGGAGGAGCTGGAGGATATCGGCTTCAGTGAATATGCCGGCGGAGAGGGCGTAACCCTGATTGAATGGGCGGAGCTTTTTGCAGAGGAGCTGCCCGAGGAATATTTACAAATTACTCTATTTGTAGAGGGTGCTGGCAGAAAGGCTATTTTGACAGCTCACGGCCAGCGCTATGAGAGCTTACTTCAGGAGGTGGCGGACAAATGCTCACTTTAGCTATTGATACGGCAACGAAGGTCTGCAGTGTAGCCCTATGCCGGGACCAGGAAATATTGGCAGAATATAATATTAGTATGGGAATGACCCATTCCGAAGGACTTTTACCCCAGCTGGAGCAGCTGCTGCAGCGGACGAAAATCACTAAGGAAGAGATTGAACTTATTGCGGTCAGCATGGGACCGGGCTCCTTTACGGGCCTGCGTATCGGTCTGGCCACGGCGGAGGCAATGGCCTATACCTGGAAGTGTCCTCTCCATGGCGTTAATACCCTAAGGGCACTGGCCTATAACCTTCCGCTTGAAGACCTGGTGTTTTCTCCAGTTTTGGATGCCCAGAAGGGTAATTATTATCAGGCCCTGTACCAATGGCAGGACGGTCAGCTGGTAGAGCTGGCACCCCTACAGGTTGTAAGTAAGGCGGAGCTGGTGGAAAGAATTAAGGCTTTAGGTCAGAAGGCTCTTATCCTGGGTGAATGCCGGAAGCTGGCGGCCTTGGAGCTGCCTGCTGCCATCAGGCTTGCGCCTCAGGCTTTGGTAATGCCCAAGGCCAGCTCGGTAGCACTTTTGGCACAGCAGGAATTTAATCCTGAGGCGGATAAAAAAATCTTTGGCCTGGAGCCCTATTATGTAAGAAAATCAGAGGCGGAGGAATTATGGGAGAAACGACAGAAACAGCAGTAATCAGCTTTCGCCAGATGGCGGCTGCAGATATTCCTACCGTAGTTGCCATTGAGGCAGAGTCCTTTTATGATGCCTGGAATGCCAATATGGTTTTAGACGAATTAAATAATTCGCTGACCACCTACCTGGTCATGGAGGCTGAGGGCAGGGTCATCGGCTATGCAGGCTTCTGGCTGGTAGCAGGGGAGGCCCAGATTACCCGTGTGGCTGTTACCGAGGCTGAAAGAGGTAAGGACTATGGAACACGTTTGACGGCGGCTCTGATCAAGCAGGCCTGGGAGCTGGGGGCAGAGGCTATTACCCTGGAGGTCAGAGAAAGTAATATTGCCGCCCAGAGAGCTTATCTCACCTGCGGCTTCGCCAGCGAGGGTGTCCGTCCTAATTATTATGAAGATAATCACGAAAATGCAGTAATTATGTGGCTGTATAAATGAGGTGCAAGCCAAGATGAGTAAAGATGTATATATTTTAGGTATAGAAAGCAGCTGTGATGAAACTGCTGCAGCCGTTGTTAAAAACGGGCGTGAGGTTTTGAGCAATATCATTTCCTCCCAAATAGTTATCCACCGCAAATTTGGTGGCGTTGTGCCGGAAATTGCTTCCCGTAAGCATATAGAAAATGTAATGCCGGTTATTGATGCCGCCTTACAGGAGGCTAAGGTCGGACTGGAGGACATCGATGCCGTGGCTGTAACCTATGGCCCCGGACTGGTAGGTGCGCTGTTAGTGGGCTTATCCGCTGCTAAGTCCCTGGCCTGGGCCAGCAATAAGCCCCTAATTGGTGTCAATCATCTGGAGGGTCATGTTTTTGCCAATTTCCTGGCCGACTCGGAGCTGGAGCCTCCCTTTATGGCCTTAGTGGTTAGTGGCGGACACACAGCTCTTTTGAAGGTTACCGGCTATAATAGCTTTGAATTATTGGGGCAGACCAGGGATGATGCCGCTGGTGAGGCCTTCGATAAAATTGCCAGGATTATGGGCCTGCCCTATCCCGGTGGTCCGGAAATAGAAAAATTGGCTCTGGATGGCAATCCTCTGGCGATTAATTTCCCTGTGGCCAAATTAGATGCTCCCTATGAATTTAGCTTTAGCGGAGTAAAATCAGCTGTAATCAATTATGTACACAACCAGCAGCAGGCTAAGAGAGAAATTAACCGTGCCGATGTAGCGGCCTCCTTCCAGCATGCAGTTGTGGACGCGCTGGTACAGAAGGCCGTTCATGCTCTGCAGGAAACAGGCTTGAAGAAAATTGTCCTGGCTGGTGGTGTATCTGCTAATAAAACTCTGCAGAATACCCTGGCTGAGGCTGTGGAAAAAGTTGGTGCCCAGCTAGTACATCCGACACCAATCCTCTGTACAGATAATGCAGTTATGGTTGCCTGCAGAGGTTATTTTATGTATCAGGCAGGAATAAGAAGTCCACTGGATTTAAACGCAGTTCCATCTTTAAAACTGGGTTAAACAAAAGTCCACTGAGGTGTATAACTCTGTGGATAATGTGGATAACTTGGAAAAAGTCCCTAAAAAAAGCCGTTTTACCTGTGCATAATTCTGTGGATACTGTGGATAAAGCCGTGGATTACTGCTTTTAGATGTGGAAAAAGACAAATTTTACAAGAAGGTAAAAACATGCTGAGCAATTTGACGGCAGAACAGAAGAATTTATTACAAAAAATATTACCTAATCTGGATTTAGTAGCCGATCTGGCTAATGCTGTGGTCACTGTTTACATACCGGGTGAGGATAAAAAATTCTTTTATATTTGCAAACAGTCCAATCCCTTGGAAATTCTAGGTCAGGAAAAGCCTAATCTAACCGGTCGTCGGGTGCGGGTGGTGGAAGAACCCCTGGTGGAAAGAGCTTTATTGAAGAATGTGGACGTTCGGGCGAACCGTAAACGGGAGGGAGGGATCGTGAATCGTTTTTCAGCCTATCCCCTATGTGACGTACGCGGTCATTGCTTTGCCGTGCTTTCCTTTGATACAGTAACTGCTTCCAAAATTATTGTGGATAAGTCCAAGGAGCTGCTGTTGAATTTACCCCGACCGGTAAATGAACATTTATACCACCGCCTGACTCCTACGGAGGGGATTCTGGTAGTGGGTGAGGATAAAAAGGTATTGGCGGCCAATAACCAGGCCAGACATATCTTCCAGATTATGGGTATTGATGAAATTGTAGGTAAGCAGACCAATCACCCTCTTATTAATTGGCCTTTGGTGGGCATGGTTATTGATACGGGGATTGGCGAAAGCAAGGAGTTTGTCACTCATGGTCTACGTCTTTCCATGAGAGTACTGCCCACCATTCCTAAGCCCCATGTAGGCTCCGCCCTGGTCATTCTTCAGGATGTTACGGAGCTGCGGAAAAAGGATGAGGAGCTTTTGGTACAGTCCGTGGTTATTAAGGAAATTCACCACCGGGTTAAGAATAATCTGCAGACCATTGCCAGCCTGCTGCGCCTGCAGGAACGAAGGGCTGTGAGTGATGAGACCAAATTCATCCTCCACGATTGTCTAGGCAGGGTTAATAGTATTGCCATCGTCCATGAATATCTTTCCCAACAGGATTCGGGCCTGATTGACGTGGCCAAGGTCGCCAAGGGCATTTACCAGGCTCTGCTGTCCAGCATGGTAGCGCCGACCTTTCATTTGGAGGCCAGCTTTGAGGCGGATACCATTGAGCTTTCCTCGGAAAAGGCTACCAGTATTGCCCTCATCCTTAATGAGCTGCTGCAGAACGTAGTGGAGCATGCCTTTGTGGGAAGGCAGCAGGGCCACCTGGAGGTCAGCTTCAGGGATGTAGGTAACAGCTATCAGCTGATAATTATTGATGATGGTGTGGGCCTGGGCCAGGAAAGCAGGAATAATGGCAAGGCCAGTCTAGGTCTGAAGATTATCAGGACCATGGCGGAGGCCGATTTAGGCGGCAGCTTTACCCAGGTGAATCGGGAAAGCGGAGGTACCATGGCCCGTGTGGTCATACCGAAGGGTGAGAGATAATGCTAAAGGGTTTGAAAATTTTATTGGCGGATGATGAAGCCTTGCTGCGTCTGGATCTGCGGGAAATGCTGACGGATGCAGGACATACTATTATAGGTGAGGCCGCCAACGGTCTGGAGGCCTTGGAGCTGGCTCAAAGGCTGAAGCCAGAGCTGGTAATCATGGATGTAAAGATGCCGGTCATGGACGGCCTGACAGCAGCTCAGAAGCTGGCACAGGAAAATATTGCTCCCGTCCTGCTGTTGACGGCCTATAGTCAGCAGGATATTGTGGACAAGGCTAGGGAGGCCGGGGTTATTGCCTATCTGGTAAAGCCTATCCGGGAGGAACAGCTTTTTCCGGCCATGGAAATAGCCGTCAGCAATTTTCAGGAGCTGCAGCAGCTCCAGGCGGAGCTGGTAAGTTTGCAGGAGGCTTTGGAAACTAGAAAGCTTCTGGCTAAGGCTAAGGGCATTTTGATGGAGCTGCACGGCTTGACGGAGCAGGATGCTTATCGCAAAATGCAGCAGTACAGTATGTTGAAAAGAGTCAGCTTAAGGAAATTGGCAGAGATGATTATTAAATCTGCTGAAAAATAAGACGAGAAAACAAAAATACCATTTCCTGAGGGGAATGGTATTTTTTTATACTTTTTTCAAAATCGGACTTTACCGCTCTGAAAAAGGGATTAAAGGCTTGTAAAATCTGCTTTAGAGCTCCAACTTTTTGCTTCGCATGCTTGATTTTTTGTTAAATCTTTTTTAATTTTGACTAATTTGTAAAATCTCTATAAAACCCTCTTGCGTTTTTTGAGACTTTGAGTATAATAATAATTGTAATTAGCACTCAGATATACAGAGTGCTAACAAATGATAACTACAAGATTTGATATAAGTGATTTTTGAAAGGGGATTTCCAAAATGTTGAAACCGTTAAATGGACATGTTGTAATTAAACCTGAAGTTAAGGAAGAAAAAACTGCTAGTGGCATTTTCCTGCCCGATACCGCAGCTAAGGAAAAACCGCAGGTTGGTTATGTTGTAGCAGTTAGTGAGTATAGAGAAACCGCTAATGGTACTCGTGTTCCGACCGAAGTTAAGGTTGGTGAAAAGGTTGTTTTCGCTAAATACATCGGTACTGAATTGCATTTGGACGGTGAAGAATATCTGGTTCTGCGCGAAACTGATATTTTGGCAATCATCTAAGCCCAGCTTAGTGGACTGAAGTTTTATAAAGATTGGATTAACAAAGGAGATAAGTAAAAATGGCTAAACAAATTTTGTTTAATGAAGAAGCACGCCGTAGCTTGGAACGCGGTGTAAATGCATTAGCTGACGCTGTAAAAGTAACCCTTGGTCCTAAAGGCCGTAACGTGGTTTTAGATAAAAAATTTGGTGCTCCCACCATTACCAATGACGGTGTAACCATTGCCCGTGATATTGAACTGGAAGATCCGTTTGAAAATATGGGTGCGCAATTGGTTAAGGAAGTTTCCATTAAAACTAACGATGTAGCCGGTGATGGTACTACTACCGCAACCGTTTTGGCACAAGCTATGATTCATGAAGGCATGCGTAACGTTGCTGCCGGTGCTAACCCCATGATTCTGAAAAAAGGCATGAAGAAAGCAGTTGATATGCTGGTTAGCGAACTGAAAGCAGTTTCTCAAAAGGTAGAAACCAAAGAAGCTAAAGCACAGGTTGCTGCTATTTCTGCAGCTGATGAAGAAATTGGTAATTTGATTGCTGACGCTATGGAAAAGGTTGGCGATGACGGCGTTATTACCGTAGAAGAATCCAAGACCATGGAAACCTGCCTGGAAACTGTAGAAGGTATGCAATTTGACCGTGGCTATATTTCTCCCTACATGGCAACTGACCCGGATAAAATGGAAGCTGTTTTGAGCAACCCCTATGTATTCATTACTGACCGTAAGATTACCATGATCCAGGACATCATGCCCGTATTGGAAAAGGTAGTACAAGGTGGTCGTGAGCTCTTGATTATCGCTGAAGATATTGAAGGTGAAGCACTGGCAACCCTGGTTGTTAACAAACTCCGTGGTACCTTTAAGGCTGTAGCTGTTAAAGCTCCTGGCTTTGGTGATCGTCGTAAAGCAATGCTTCAGGATATTGCCATCCTGACCGGTGCAACTGTTATCAGTGAAGAAGTTGGTCGTAAGCTGGACAGTGCTTCCTTGGCAGACCTTGGCCAAGCAGGTCAAGTTCGTGTAACTAAGGAAATGACCACCATTGTTGACGGCGCTGGCGATAAAGACCAGATTGCTGCTCGTGTAGCCCAGATCCGTGCCCAAATTCCGGAAACTACTTCCGAATTCGATAAAGAAAAATTGCAAGAACGTTTGGCTAAATTGGCTGGTGGCGTTGCTGTTATTAAAGTAGGCGCAGCTACTGAGGTTGAACTGAAGGATAAAAAACTCCGTATCGAAGATGCTCTGAATGCAACCCGTGCAGCTGTTGCTGAAGGTATTGTAGCTGGTGGCGGTACTGCTTTGTTACAAGTACAGGGCTCCTTGAGCAGAATTAGAGTTACTGGCGACGAAAAGACCGGTGTAGAAATTGTTAGACGTGCTATTGAAGAACCTGTACGCCAAATTGCTTATAACGCAGGCTTGGAAGGCGCAGTTATCGTAGATACCATTAAACGCAGCCGCAAGGGCTTTGGCTTTAATGCTTTGACTGAAGAATATGTGGACATGATTGCAACTGGTATTGTTGACCCGACCAAGGTTACCAGAAGCGCATTACAAAACGCAGCTAGCATTGCAGCTATGGTACTTACTACCGAATCTATTGTTGCTGATAAACCGGCAGCTGAACCCGCTGTACCGGCAATGCCGATGGGTGGCGGCATGCCCGGCATGATGTAAGCGAAAGCTTAGCGTGAACCTTGACCCCTGCATTTCGGTGCAGGGGTTTTTTATTGCTTGTTTAGGTAGGAGGGCTAGCTGATGGAGGAACAGCATTACTTAGATTACCAGGGGCAGCAGATGAGCTATTATCTGGAGCGTAAGCCGGTCAAGAATATAAATGTTCATGTCCGTAGGGATGGAACTATTTATGCTTCCGCACCTCGACGGGCATCCATCCAGCTGGTGGAAAAGCTGTTAAAGGCACACTGGCAGCAGCTTCTTAGCTGTGCCCAGGAAAGGATAAGGGTACAGAAGCAGGAGGCAAGGGCGGAGGCCTATGGAGATGGAGAAGCCTTTTTTTATTTGGGAAAGCAGTATATCATCAGACTGGTACAGGGACGGGAGCAGTTCCGTCTGGAGGGAGCTTATGCTTATCTAAGCCTGCCGCAGGTGGAGGAGGTAGCAGCTCGGCAAAGGTTAGTGACCAGATTTTACCAGCAGGAGGGTCTACGCTTCTTTAGTCAAAGGCTACGGGCCCTTTTTCCCTATTTTCAGACCCAGGGCGTGCCCTGGCCCCAGCTACGGCTGAGCTGGATGCGGACCCGTTGGGGAACCTGCAATAAAAGTCGTGGTGTAGTGACTCTTAGTCTGCGGCTTTTGGCACATTCTCCCAGGTGTATTGACTACGTTATTATGCATGAGCTTTGTCATTTTATCCATTTTGACCATTCGGCCCGCTTTCATGGGCTGATGACCAGGCTACAGCCGGATTGGCGCCAGCGTAAGCAGGAGCTGGAGGACTGGGCTAGACTGGTGCGTAGTGTATAAATAGTAGGCTGGACTTGACAAATGTGGTAAAATAAAAATCTACACAAGAACGGAGGCAGCAAAATATGTGTAAGCGTGAGAAGGAACCGGAGCAGAAGGGAGAACAGAGTATTCTTCGCCTGCTGATTGTCCTTTTGGTAAATGGCTGGATGTTTTTAGCACCATTTATTTTAATAGCCGGCTATTGGTGGGACAGTGCCTTTCCGGCTTCTTTATTGGGCAGGATTACCTGGGCCTTTCTGGCAGCCGCTATAGCAGAAAGACTGATCACTTATTATTATTCCTATTGTAAAACCATTACAGAGGAAAATATCGAACATTATGCAGAGGTAATTTATGCTACTAGAGCCTCGTATTTCTTAAATACCAGCTATTTGGCTAAGGTGGAGAAGAAGGGAATCCGCCGTCGTTTAGCTAGTAGGATAAAACATGAGGATTTTTAGACGAACCTGAACATTTTTAAAAAAAGTCACAAAAAAATTCGTCTTTTTTTCATAAAATAAATATACATCTAAAGCGGCTTGTGATATACTAAAAAACATAGAAGTAACTTAGATTTTTAGGAGGACGTAGTAATGAAACAAGATATGATTGTTATCTTAGACCTTGGTAGTCATGAAAATACCGTCGTTGCTCGTGCTATTCGTGCACTGGGCGTATACAGCGAAATTTATCCCCACGATATTACTGTAGAAGAATTGAAGGCTCTGCCCAATGTAAAAGGCATCATCATTAATGGTGGCCCGAACAATGTCGTAGACGGTGTTGCTATTGACGTTAATCCTGCAATTTACGAACAAGGTATTCCCGTAATGGCTGCAGGTCATGATAAAGCGCTTTGCGCAGTTAAATTGCCCGAATTTACCAATGACGTAGACGCAGTTAAAGCAGCTTTGAAGGATTTCGTTTTTGATACCTGTAAGGCAGAAGCTAACTGGAATATGCCCAACTTTATCAATGACCAGGTTGAACTGATTAAAAAACAAGTTGGCAACAAAAAAGTATTGTTGGCTCTTTCCGGCGGTGTAGACAGCTCCGTTGTAGCAGCTTTATTGTTAAAGGCTATTGGTGATAACCTGATCTGCGTTCATGTTAACCATGGTTTAATGCGTAAGGGCGAATCCGAAAGCGTTATTGAAGTATTCAAAAACCAACTGAATGCTAACCTGGTTTATGTTGATGCTACCGAACGTTTCCTGACTAAATTGGAAGGCGTTGCAGATCCTGAACAAAAACGTAAAATCATCGGCGGCGAATTCATTCGTGTATTTGAAGAAGAAGCTCGCAAGGTTGATGGCGTAGAATTCTTGGGTCAAGGTACTATTTATCCTGATATTGTTGAAAGCGGCACCAAAACTGCTAAGGTTGTTAAATCCCACCACAATGTTGGCGGCCTGCCTGAGGACATGAAATTCTCCTTGGTTGAACCCCTGCGTCAATTGTTCAAAGATGAAGTTCGTGCTTGTGGCTTAGAATTAGGCTTGCCTGATTACATGGTTTATCGTCAACCCTTCCCGGGACCTGGCTTGGGCGTTCGTTGCCTGGGTGCTATTACCCGTGATCGTCTGGAAGCAGTACGTGAGGCTGATGCTATTCTCCGTGAGGAATTTGCTAAAGCTGGCTTGGACAAAAAGGTATGGCAATATTTCACTATCGTGCCCGACTTCAAATCCGTAGGTGTTCGTGACAACGCTCGTTCCTTCGAATGGCCGGTTATTATTCGTGCTATCAACACTGTAGACGCTATGACTGCTACTGTTGAACAAGTTGATTGGTCCATCCTCTTAAAAATCACCGATCGTATCCTGAAAGAAGTTAAAAACGTTAACCGCGTTTGCTATGACATGTCTCCTAAACCCAGTGCAACTATTGAGTGGGAATAATATAATTAAGCCCGGAAGCCTTGCAAATGCACGGTTTCCGGGCATTTTGCTTGCAAAATGCTTGCACTTTGTACGGGAATCCTAGAAAAAGTGATAGCAAAAAAGTAAGGAGCCTTTCGGCTCCTTATTTTTT
>RCNI01000368.1_pt1 | contig 31215 bp, 30 predicted proteins | sample 2041151 | NCBI WGS metagenome assembly RCNI01 (sample SAMN09708214, study PRJNA481090) | feces metagenome | isolation source: feces | place: Antarctica: Albino Rookery
CGTTCAACATCGTTCATGACTTTATAAAGTTTGTCAAAATAAATCAAAACCTTATATATATTATCGCCAGTAAGTTTCTCAGCTTCTATTGTTTCTTTTTTTGCTTTAGCTTCTATTAACTGACCTTCTAACTCTTCAATTTTATCATACATACGATAAAGCCTGTCATCTAAATCAGTTTTTCTTCTCTTATAATGTTTATCATCAACATCTAAGTTATCTATTTCTTCAATGAGCTTAAACTTTGTAGAATGACTTTTTCTCAGCTCTTTTTGGTAATTATCTATCTCATTTTCAATAGCAGATGTATCTACCTTCATGTTAATTTTTTCTTGCATCATAGACGCAAATTTAGGGTTGCTTACTAACTTGATTATTACCTCAGCAACAGCATCGTCTAACAATTCTTCTCTAATTTGTTTGTTATAGGTGCATTTATGTCCTCTATTCATAAGTCTATGCTTACAACCATAGTAATAGAAGTCTTTATACTTCGTCCCATCTTTTTTATATTTTATGGATTTGTTCCCAAACATTCCAGCTCCACATATTGGACACTTTACTATTCCTGATAATAAATGCGTCCTCATGTTCTTGCCCTTATTTACATGTTCATACTTTTTAGCTTGTGCTTTCAGTTTTACTTGTGCAGCCTGCCATAATTCATCCGGAATGATTGCTTCATGAATGCCTTCTGCTACTAAATAATCGTCCTGCTCTACTTGTCTATATTCATTTCTTGTACCATGAACTTTTTCTAAAGTTCTTCTTCCAAATGCTATTTTCCCATTATATACAGGATTCTTTAATATCTTTCTTATAAGACCTGCGTCAAACAATGGATTTTTTCCATTTTGTCTTGGTATTTTTCTTATACCATGATTTTCTAAATACTTAGAAAGACCATTAGCTCCGATACTTGTATTTACATACTGATCAAATATAGTTCTTATTGCAATTGCTTCTTCTTCATTTATTAACAACTTTCCATCAATCAGTTGATAGCCATACGGAGCAAATCCACCGTTCCATTTACCCTCTCTTGCCTTTTGAATACGACCTTCCATTGTTTGGACACGAATGTTTTCTCTTTCTATTTCAGCCACTGCTGATAAAACAGAAATCATCAATTTACCTGCATCTTTAGATGAATCAATTCCATCTTCAACACAAATAAGATTTACACCAAAATCTTGCATTATTTGCAAAGTCGAAAGTACATCAGCAGCATTTCTTGCAAATCTCGATAATTTAAATACAAGAACGAAAGACACCCCATCCTTTCCGGATTTTATATCTTCCATCATACGAGTAAACTGAACTCTACCTTCTATAGATTTTCCAGACTTACCTGCATCTTCATATTCACCAACAATCTCATAATCATTATATAGAGCAAAAGCTTTCATTCTTGATTTTTGTGCCTCTAAAGAATAACCGTCTATCTGTATTGATGTAGATACTCTTGTATAGAGGTATACTTTTATTTTCTCTTTTGACATAGCATTAACCTCAATATCCTTTTTCTATATCTTTATATTTTCACTAATTATAGTTTGGACTTGTATATCAAGTATATTATAGCACTTTTATCACTTTTTCTCAATCTGTGTTTTTGCCATGTCAAATTTATTTTTATCTTCTATATTTTTTACTGGAGTTGGATTTGGAAGATTATCTAAATCTAAAACTCCAGCATACTTTGTAATCAGATTTGCAATTAAATCAGCCAATCCATTTCAGTCATTATCCACTAATACACCTCCTCCGCTTTAAATTTTCTATAATTAAATATTATTTTTCTTACTAAGTTTTATGACATTGGTAGGTGCATTGGCTGCTACATAGGAGTCTCACCTCCGCCCCTTGTTCCAGACGAGGCGGCTTAAACTATTGAAGTATCATTATCACTACTTGTATCATCGAACAGATTGCCACCTCTGTTTTTTATGTATTCTTATTTATCGCTCGCTTTCTTGTATCCTTGGCTAACCCAGTATTCATAAAACCAAAATCTCTTCCAGCAGAAAGGTCTTAGCGTAAGTCATAATCCTCCACAAGTAGATAAAGTCCTACCTTGGTCTATTCAGTTGTCAAAGAGCAATATTTGAAAGAGATTGTTTTCTTTACATTTTCCTATTTGCCATAAGCAGGCATATCTCTTACCCAATAAAGTAAAGGAGGTCAAACTCCCCTTCACTTTACATAAGGAAAATTTGACCCCTTTGGTTACCGAAGTTCTAAAGTTCTTCGATGAATTTTTTCAGCTTTTCAAGAATTTTGTTTCTTCTTTTGATTAAAGCCGGATATGTAATACTTTTGAGCTTTGCTACTGAACGAACAGTTTCATCATTGAAATACAAGCGTTCAATAATATCTCTTTCTTCTGCATTGAGCCTTGATATAGCACTTCTGACTGCTTCAATCATCATCTGTGTTTCAACAATCTTTTCTACATCAACACTTTCATCAACAATATTATCTACAAAGTGTCCGTCATGATCCAATGATGAAAAAAAGAGCAAGTGGTTTTTCTTGTCCACCTGCTCTAAATACTTTTCGTGTTCTTTTTCTCGCCAGTAGACTTTATATATCTGCTCGCTGACTTTAACCCTTTGTTGCCCGTTGACATAAAGGTAATATTCTTTTGGCATTTTATTTCCTCCATTTCTTTTTTGTCTGCGTTTTTAGACAAAAAAGGAGGACTTCTGCACATAGGCATAATAAGTCCTCTGAAATGAAAGAAACTTGCTCTTTCTCTATATTTTAAATTTGATTTTTTATGATAATTACCAGTATCAAAAAGGTCTATTGTTTTTTTCTTTATGAATAACAGACCCTAAATAATACATAGCAATTACCTCCATTATTTAATCCATTTTTCCCTCACAAATAAAGATTGATTAAATCACTCCTGCTTTTTCAAAATGTTTTTTAAGTATCCTTGTTGCAACAAATGCTCCTATGCAAGCAAGAACAAAAGTTATCAAGCCAAATCCTACTGCCCGCGAAACTTTGAAATAAGATAATGCTTCATTTATTTGTGCTTCGCTCATTTTCCATTTTGACGCTCTTTCCACAAAAGAAGCTGTCCCGAATAAAATCACAGGAATTACTGTCCCTAAAAAATCTGCTAGTGCAAATGTCCCATATCCAATAATCATTCGTCCCTTGCTCTCATAATTTCCTATAATCAAATCACATATAATTCCACCGATTACAGCAAAGACTGCATGAGGCAAATGTCCTCCTGACAATGCAATTAAACCAAGAAGCGTTCCTGATATTGTAAATACGCCCTTCTTTTTAACTTTCAAAGCCATAAGGATATAAACGGTAGCAGCTACCATAAAGCTAACTCCTGAAGCAATAAATCCTCCAATAACTGTTGTTACCATAGCAAATGCAACCGCCATGTATATGACAATTCCAATTGCATTAAAGATTCCGATTGTAATAAAATCACAACCATTTAATTTGTTTTTCATAAAAGTCCTCCTAATAAATTTTCTGTATTACTATCACAAGAGCAATCATCAAAGTTCCTAATAGTCCAATCATTAAGTCTGTTTTTCTAAACCGCAATTCTGTTAATGTTACCCTCTTCTCATCACTATCAAGTCCTCTAATGAGTGCTGAAGATGACAGTTCATCTGAAATCTTAATCATTCTCATTAAAAGCGGAACAAGCGTATATTCAATATATTTAATTGGATGTAGCAACGGGAAAAATCTGCTTGTTACAATTCCTCGAATCTTCATATTCTCTTTTAATGCCTTGAGTTCTATTTTTATAGTTGGTACAAACCTAAGCAAAACACTAAAAGGTATACCAATGCTTCTTGGTACTTTCATTCTATTTAATGCTTCAAGCATTTCACTTACACTTGTAGTCTTTGTTATATATCCGCCAAACATAGCAATTAAGGTCATTCTTGATGCAAAGTAAATAAACATATATATTGCAAATACGATGCTTGCTTGGCAAAACTTGCCAAGCCCTAACTCTATGCAGTATAAAAGCACAAAAAACAAAATAAAGCGTAATGCTCTTTTCCACATACTGCTGTATACATACAGAAAAAAGGCAAAGGCAATCAGTCCGAAAAGTAGAATTGTATCGCTTATAAAAAAACTCGTAAATCCAACAATTGGAAGTAGAGTAAGTTTTATTCTCGGATCGACTGTTTTTCTATCTATCAAGCTCTCTACCTCCTCTCATCTTGTCTAATATGAGAAATTTATTACTTTCACTCATATTCAAAACTTTTTCTATTTTTCCATCTCCCATTACCCAGAGCTTGCTCACTGTGTTCGCTAAAAACTCAAAATCATGACTTATCACCAAAATTGTTATCCCATTTTTTAATTGTTCTTCAATCAATTTTGCCACTGAAAGCATTGAGTCTTTATCACAACCTGATGTTGGTTCATCATAGATAAAAACTTTTGCCCGTTTCATCATTCCACAAGCTATTGTCAATCTTTGTTTTTCTCCTCTTGATAAAGCAAACGGATGCTTATCAATGTATTTATCTAAGCCAAGTACATTCAAAATAGACTTTGCCTTTTGAGTATTTTCTTTTTTATCTTTACTTGAAATACCAAGCAGCATTTCATCAAGTACACTTTCCGAAAATAACTGATAGTCTGAATCCTGAAATACAAAATATGACATATCCATTAAATCTTTACGATTCAACTCTTTATCTTTTTCCTCCCATATTTTCCCCTCTTTTATCTTCTCAAGTCCTGAAATTACCCTTGCAAAAGTAGTTTTCCCGGCACCATTTAACCCAATAAGACCAATGGCTTTTCCGCACTCCATATTGAAATCAAGATGATTTAAGATGTATTGGTTTTGCTTATTTCCAACCTTAGTTGCACTTGGGTAACAAAATTTCAAGCCTTTCCCACTGATACTTTCATCATTTAATTGATATAAATCTTTCTTCTCACTTATCCTGTATTCTTCTAATTCAAGAGTTCTTAGTCCATTATCATCCCAAAACTCCCATTCAAGATGGATAACTTCTTCCCGACTCAAGTCCTGTGCAATCTCTCCATCTTTCACCAAAAGAAAACGGTCAAATAAAGATTTTACATAGTACAAACGATGTTCAATTAGAACAACAGTTGTTCCTTTTTTCTTTAATTTTTCCAAAATTAAAAATAGGTCAAATGTTGCTTTCATATCCAAATTTGCTGAAGGCTCATCTAAAATTAAAACTTTCGGATTCATTGCATAGATGCTTGCAATAGCTATCTTTTGTTTCTGCCCGCTTGATAATTCAAAAACAGATTTTCCTTTCAGTTCCTCAATATCCAGTTCTGCATATACTTCTTCTACTCTCTGTTTGATTTCATCTCTTGATTTGCAGATGGTTTGAAGCCCAAAAGCTATTTCTTCATCTGTCGTTGTCGTGAAAAACTGACTTCTTGGATCTTGAAATACAGTCCCTACAATATGCCCTACTTCATGAAGTAATAATTTTCTTATATCTTTTCCGGACGCAAAGGCTTCTCCTTGCATTTTGCCTTTGTAATAATATGGAATAAGACCATTCATTACACTTCCAAGAGTGCTTTTACCACTTCCACTTTTACCTGAAATTAAAACAAATTCACCTTTTTTAATTTCAAGATTGATATTTTTTAAAGCAGTTCGCCCATCTTCCCATTCATAAGAAACATCTTTTAACAAAATCATGGTTACACCTCATACTGAGCTTTCCATAATTTTGTGTAGTAACCATCTTTCTCAAGAAGTTCCCCATGCTTTCCTTTTTCAAGTAAATTTCCTTTTTGAAATACGAGAATTTGGTCAGCTTTTTGAATTGTTTTTAAATGGTGAGCCACTACAAGTACAGTTCTATTCTTTGCAAGTTCTGTAATAGCATCTTGTATCAAAGATTCATTTACAGGATCAACATTACTTGTCATTTCATCAAGAATTAAAATCGGTGCATCTTTTAGAAAAGCTCTTGCAATAGATATTCTTTGTCTTTGTCCACCCGAAAGAAGCCCACCATTTTCTCCAATATCAGTTTCATAACCTTTTGGTAAACTCATAATGAAATCATGTATCCTTGCCTTCTTTGCAGCTTTAATGATTTCCTCTTTTGTAGCTCCTTTTTTACCTACTCTGATATTTTCTTCAATCGTGTTATCAAACAGTTGAACATTCTGCATGACAATGCTGATACGATCTAAAAGCTCATCATAAGGAATATCCCTTATATCAATTCCCCCGAGTGTAATTTTTCCTTTATGCACATCATAAAATCTTAAAAGCAAGTTGGTTATCGTAGTCTTTCCACTACCTGATTCACCAACTAAGGCTGTCATTGTTTTTTCAGCAATAGAAAAGCTCAATTTTTCCATTTTAAATTCATCTTTTTCATAGGAAAAATCTATGTTTTCAAAAGCTATATCATTATCTTTCGGAACAATTCCATTCACTTTATCCGGGATTACATCTGCATATAAAATTCTTGAAAGTCTTTCATAACTATCTCCCGCCGAAACATAGTACATATAGTGTTGTTCCATAGAAGCGAACGGCTTATAAAACTCTTTTGAAATTACTGCAAAGATAATAAAATTAAGTACATCAAGACTTCCTTTTATAACAAGTATTGCTCCTGCGATTAAAAGAACTAAATATCCAATATCCAGTAAAAAACCAAATATAGATAACTGTTTTGCCTTAAATCTTGAAGCTGCTTTGCTTGTTTCTCCAAACTTTTTTGTCTTGTTCATAAGCTCATTATCCAAGTTCTTATTGTTTGAAAAACTCTTTAGTACAGGCATTCCTCTAACATATTCAACAAATAAGCTAACCATATCAAGAAGTGCTGAATTATTCTGATTCTCTATTTTTTCAGATTGCTTAATTGTCAGATATAGAAAGATAAGTGCAATCGGAACAGATACAGCCATTAGAATAGCAAGTTTTAAATCAATACTTGCAAGACCAATAAATACAACCGCACCTATCAAAAAATCACCAAACATTCTTGACCACATGTGTCCTACAACAAGGGACATATTATCAACATCTTTGTGTAAAATTGTATTGATCTCGCCCAGTCTTTCGTTGGTATAAAATCCCAAGCTGAATTTTTTCAATTTAATAATCATGCGTTCTCTGATTTGCTGAACAATATCAAAACCTGCACTATGTTTTTTCATATCTGCAACCATATTACAAATGCCTTTAAACACCACAAGTAACCCAATTGCAATAAAACCTTTATATAAACTTGCTAAACTCGTCCCATCATATATCTGAAAAAGTATAGAAAATACGATAACAATCATGGCTATGGAGCTTAGTCCATAAAGGGCAAAGAATACACTTGATATAATCAAATCTCTCTTGCCGGTTTTTGTAAGTAGTTTTAACATTTCTCTAAACATTTTCTGTTACCACCTCTTTCAAATTCCATCTATCTACCTTGTTCTGTGCTTCAACCATATCCTTATAAAACTCACATCTTTTCATCAACTCTTCATGGCTTCCTGCATCAAGAACAACACCCTTATCCATTACGATAATTTGATCTGAATCTCTAATCGTATTTAGATGGTGAGCAATTGTAATGATGGTTTTATCCTTGCTTAAATCGTCAATTGCTTCACCGATTAGTCTTTCATTTTCACTATCAACAGCTGCCATTGCTTCATCTAATATTAAAATCGGTGCATTTTTCAGTATCATTCTTGCTATAGAGATTCTTTGTTTTTCTCCACCGGATAACTTAACTCCCATTTCACCTACTCGTGTTTCATATCCATTTGGTAATGCTGAAATAAAATCATGGCATCTTGCTTTTTTAGCAGCTTCTATGACTTCTTCTTTTGTTGCGTTTAGTTTTCCGATTGCTATATTTTCAAAAATACTTAAATCAAAAAGGATAACTTCTTGTTGCACACTACCAATCAGCATTGAGATATTTTCTTGACTATATTCTTTTATATCTTTTCCATTTATCAGTATTTGTCCTTCGTCTGCATCCCAAAATCCCATAAGCAAATTAGATACAGTACTTTTCCCACAACCACTTGCCCCTACAAAGGCATTCAAACTATTTTTCTTAAAAGTTAAATTGATATTTTTTAGCTCAAAGCTATCTTTTCCGTATGCAAAATTCACATCTTTAAATTCTATATTTCCAAAGTCTAAACCTTGCTCTGTCTTTTTCTTTGGAAGTGGAACTGTTAAAACTTTTCCAATCGCCTTTAGAGCTTCCTTAAACACAATAGAAAAATATTGCAATGTAGCTGTCTTACTTATAGATGCAGTAAAAGCAGACGATAAAATAATGGCAAATATAAAATTAGGTGTTGTAATATTTCCATAGTAAAGAAATATGCTTCCTAAAATCATGACAATAACTACTCCAATTTCCATAAATATGTCAATGAGTCCCATTGGAATTGTAATTGCTCCCATGCTCTTTTTAACCCAGTAAATATATTCCCTTGCCGTTTTTAATGTTCTTTCACTAATCTCCTCTTCTTTAGCAAAAGCCTTAATAACAGAAATATTTTTTACATATTCCATTAGCTCTTCTCTCATCTTGTTTTCATGGTTAAAGTAAATAGCAAAGTTTTTATCCATTGTTCTCTGTGAAAGAACTTTTACCAAATACATGAGTGGAACTCCGGCAATCATTCCAAGAGCAAGACGCCAGTCTACAAAAATCATAGCTATGAAAATAATGGTAGGCAGAAGTGTAACTGACATTATTTCAGGAAGACCATGGGCAAGGTATACTTCCACTTGCTCTACATCATGCTGAACAATATTCGTAAGCTCCCCGGTATTATGTTCTTTGAAAAATCCTAAACTTAGTTTTTTCAGATGACCGATAATATCTACCCTAAGTTCTGTCAATTTTTCGTATGCTTTCTCATGGGCAACCTTTGTTGCAAAATAGTAAAACACGCCTTTTAATACAAACGATATAAAGTTTCCCAAGAATATATACTTTAAATTACCTTCGTTAATATTGTTTGTGATTAAAGAGCTAATCAAATATACAAGTAAGATTTGTGGTATCAAATCAAATACTATTTTTAAAGCAAGAAGTGAATTGGATAAACCATTTTTCCCCATCACTTTTTTCCTTAATTCTTTTTCTGGCATGAACAACTCTCCTTTCAAAATTGAATAATATTGAATTTTAATTCAGTATTAAGGTTTAAAGTAAGACTTTGCTAATTACGCAAAGTCTATTTTTTAGTGCTGATTATAGGGATTCCACTCCCTTGTAATAACACCTTGCAATAAGTTTTAGCATATCTTTTGCCCACTTTTCACTTTGATAGTGCCTTGCTATTTCAAGAAGCCCCTCTGTAAAGTTACTGGCTAAAATATGGGCAAGCATTGGATCATATTCCTGTTTCGATTGTCTTTTTAAACTTACTTCAATATGAACCTGCATTTGCGATATGAGTTTTTGCTTTGCTTCTGTATGCTTAGTACCTGAGCTTTTATCCATTAAAATAATTAACTTCTTACGCTCTTTTAAAAGTTCATGAATATAATTTTCTCCAACTTCATCAAACCTTTCAGAAGCAGAACCTTTTTCCAAAGATTCTTCCTCATTAAAAGCTGACTCGAAGTTTATATAAACAGAACTTACTACTGCATCAAACAAAACTTCCTTATTTTTGAAATAGGTATAAATTAGTGCCACAGGAATATCTGCTTCTTTTGCAATTTCTGTTAATTTGGCACCTCTATAATCCTTTTTATAAAATACTTTTTCTGCTGCTTCGAGTATTCTATTTCTAACTTCTTCTTTTAATACTTGTGCCATAGCACACCTCTTTCTATTCCAATACTGAATTTATATTTAATAATAAATCATAATTCAGTATTTGTCAAGTTACATGTGGAAATTATGGCGTCCTTATGGTATAATTTAATAATAAATTCAAAACTTGCTTAACGCTTGCTATCTAATTCATTCTTTTGTAGCAAGCACAGTAAGTGTACGGACACTTACGGAAAAATTGATGAAGCAGCCCTTTGGGATCTGCTTCTTTTTTATCAATTTTTAACTTGTTAGGGTGTACCCTAAGACCCCGAAATACATTCAAAGGAGGATTTACCTATGGCAAATAGAATACGAAATGAACGACTTGAAATTAAATTGACAGAAGAAGAAAAGACTCTTTTTGAGGAGAAAAGAAAACTTGCTAAATGCAGAAATATGAGCCATTTCATTCGCAAGTGCGTTTTAGAAAAGGAAATATATCAAGTGGATTTAGAACCGTTTAGAGATTTACAAGGCTTACTTTCCAACGCTACAAGCAACATTAATCAGATTGCAAAGCGTGTAAATTCTACCGGTATAATCTATAAAGACGATATAAACGATATGAAAAAGCAGATTGAATATTTCTCAAAAGAGTTGTGGCAAATACATTCTCTGCTTCTTAACAGAACTTCTGGAGGTGATTAAACTTTATGGCTATTACAAAAATACATCCTATAAAATCAACCCTTAATCTTGCCATTTCATATATTGTTAATGGAGAAAAAACAAATGAGCAAATCTTAGTAAGCACTCATAAATGCCATCAGGAAACTGCTCATACCCAGTTTTTAAGGACACGAAATGATGCAGGAACAAACGGAACTGTTCTTGCCAGACACCTCATTCAATCCTTTTTACCGGGAGAAGCAAGTCCTGAAATGGCACATCAAATCGGTCTTGAACTGTGTAAAAAGATATTAAAAGATGAGTACGAATATGTCTTATCTACCCACATAGATAAAGGTCATATCCATAACCATATCATCTTCAATAATGTAAATATGGTAACGGGTAAATGCTACCAATCCAACAATAAAAGCTACCACCAAATCAGGTATCAAAGCGATAAGCTATGCAAAGAAAACAACCTATCTGTGATTGATGAGTTCTACGAGAGCTATAAGAGAAAGTACAAAACAAAGGGTAAGTCATGGTATGAAAATGAGCAATCTAAGAAAGGTACTTCTTGGAAAAGTAAACTTCAATTTGACATTGATCGTTTGATAAAACAGTCTAAGGATTGGGAAGAATTTCTAAAGAAAATGGCGGAGCTTAGTTATGAAATAAAGCATGGAAAACATATAGCCTTTAAGCCAAAAGATAAGCAGAGATTTACAAGGGCTAAGACGATTGGTGAGGACTATACGGAGGAAAGATTAAAAGAGCGTATTACAGAAAATCAATCTATTAAAGTCCCACCTGTCAAAAAACGAATCGGAAATGTTATCAATATGAATACCAATGCCAAGGTGAAAGAGAGCAAAGGCTATGAATATTGGGCAAGAAAACATAACTTAAATACAATGGCTGAGTCGGTTATTTTCATTAGAGAACATGGCATTAACTCCGTTAAGCAGCTTGATGAATACATCAGGGAAAGTGCTGAAGAAAGACAGAACTTACAGGATAAAATCAAAGAAATTGACAAGGATATGCAGCTACTTTCTGATACTATGGAACAAGTTCATACTATTAAAAAGTATCGAGCCTACTACAAAGAATATAAAGCAAATCCATCTGATAAGGCATTTTTTGAGGAGCATAAGTCTGAAATCACACGCTACGAAACAGATCTTGCAAAACTCAAAAAGTCCTATTCAAAGCTACCTGATTCTAAGGATATTTTAGATAAACTTGATAAATTGCAAGAAAAAAAGAATACCCTAATGCAAGAGTATTCTTCTACAAAATCTACTATGGACGAGCTTTATCAAATACGAAAGAACTATGGAATTTACATGGGCAAGGAGATGGAAAGGTCGCTCTATCTCTCTACTCTTCGCTTTTCAAAGTTAAATCTCCTATTGTTTTTCTGTTAGTCCAGTAACTTCCTTTTATGCTGTCAATTTTATCAATCAACAATTTACAAGTACCTATCTGTATTGGATTTTTTTCACTATATCTACTTAAAGGATTAGTAATATAAGTGTAATATAACACAAATCCTCCATTTTCTTCAACTAAATTACTGGCAATGGTTTTACTGCTTATTTCATCAGATTTGAGTTTCACATCTGTAGAAAGGAAACTTTGCTTAATCTCAATTTCAACCACCTTTTCTCCAGATCTACCCTTATAGTTATAACTTAAAACTCCTGTATATTTTTTCTTTAATCTTGGCATTTTCACAAAAGGATTATATTTCCATAAATATCTTTCATATATAGCTATTGCAATAACAGAATATCCAGCGGACTCTAAAATTAAATCCCAATAATCCAAAACCGACTTAGGAATCTTAAATTTATACAAGATAATAAAAATAAGAATTATAATTATTCCAGATAATTTTATCAGTGATTCCATTTTAGATTTCATAACTATAAAATCCTTTTAACTCATCTATGAATCCTTTATAGATCTTCTCTCTATCATCAGAATCATAGCATAATTTTTTGATACCGTTAACTTCAACGAAGCTATTAATACTATGTTTATTATCATAAAGAAACTCTACAATATCATCAAAAATATATTTGTAATAATTATACTTTACAAAAATTTCATCAGGAACATTATAAAGTAAGCTTTCTACGCAAAAGAACTTGCTTTCTGTGCAAATTCATATCCTTCATCTTGCATTTGATACCTCATCTCTTTTGCTATTCTAACCATTTTCTTAAAATATAAGTTTGTTCTTTTATTCTTATCTATCCCATTCTTAATATGTTGTTCTGGATAATTTATTACTTCAGTTCCATCATCAGCTTTAATAAGTATTCCTCCTACGTAATTTTCTGGATCAAACCTGTAATCATAAGAGTAGTCCCTATATCTTAATGCCGGAACCGAATCAGCATCTTTTCTATAAGAATTTCCATGTATTTTAATAGATTTGTTTTTTCTTTCCACATCATCACCAAATTTATTTTCTAATGCGGATTGAACTATATCTTTAAAAGTCTTGTTTTTTGAACTTGCAGTTATAAAACCATAATTAGTTTTAGAAACACCAACTCTATATTTGGATCTAAATTGATCTATTTGAACAACAGCAATATCTACATCACTATGCTGTCTAACATTAGTATTGTTTGCATAAGATCCTTGTAAAAATATTTTAACCTCATAATCATCATTACTCTTCATCATCACTTCAAATGAAGGTGTCTCACTATACATTTTTTGAATGGAAGTCCTTTCATTAAATCCGATAGTTTTTAATGCATCAACTACCATTCTTATAGCATTTTTACATTGATTTTCCTCTGTTTCACTCAAAGGTTTTGCATATTTTCTTAATTGTTCTTCTGTGAATATCATTTACTACCTAACCCTCCTTTGATACCGTCATTTAACATCTAGTCAAACTCAATTTCTTCATTCACTTTTTGGTGAATATCTACTCTATTAACAACATCAATTACATTTACTAGCCAACCATTCAAAGTACAACTTCTGATAAATTCATCAATTCTATTAACTCCATTCATTTCTTTGAGTGTTACAACAACACCAAACCTAACTCCTACACCATTTTGGGGATCTAATCGGTTATTTGTTTTTATTTCCATGCCCCAATTCTTATTTCTATAAGAATCTTTTGGTATCATTCTTTTTGTAGCACTCTCTGCAATATACTTTACATTATCCCATTTTCTAAACTGCTTTCTTGCTTCACCTTCCAAAAGATAATTTCTTTCTCCATCTAATGTGTCTTCTGTATTCTGTTTATCACCTTTAATATCCTTAATTTTTTTATCATCTCCTATTCGACCAAAGTGCAAATTCAATTCCGTATTTGTATAGTCCACCCCCTGCAATCTATCACACAGTGGAAAATAGCACATTGTAGCCTTTGCAATATAGGGGTACTTATTATCCTTTAGAGGAACAGGAAAATCATAATTATAAGTATTCCATTTTTCACTAATATCTGATACCACAAATTTTATTTCATCATCTTTTGTTTGAATAATGTCATTTATATGAATGGGTACAATTCCATGCCCATATAAGGCAACTTCTTCAGGAGTTGGTTTTTCATCCCAACCTCTCGCTGCATCAATAATCATAGCTTTTGCAACTTCCCTGTTAAGCCCTAATACATCAATTAAATAGGATAATTTTCTTGCAATCCAAGGTGCAGCATAGGAAGTACCGGCAACACTTGCCGCCCCTAAAGGTTCACAAACCCTAATGTATTCTTCTTCACTACCGCCATAATAACTTACGTCAGGTTTTGCAAAAAAAGATAATACTAATCCTTTACGAGCATATTTAGTAGACAGACCATTCTTACTAACTGAATTGACAACTATACTATTAACAGAATCTGCCGGAGAGCCTATTTTCACTATATCTGCACTCGGTTTATTTGTTCCGGCTACAACAAATATCACATTATTTTCAAACTGAATTTTGTCTAATGTTGCAGCTTCAGCTGAAATAAAGTTGTCATTAATTTCCTGATTACTACCAAGTGAAATATTCCATACCTTTATATCTGAATTATTTACTACAATACTCTTTATTTTCTTTATTATTGAAAATGAAGAAAATTCAGCACCTACCGCCACTCCAAAATGCCTAACCTTAAACCTTCCACAGCCATCATCCAACCAAGGATTTAATCTTGCTCCATCAACAATAATGGAAGATACTGCTGTCCCATGATTATAATCTTTTGGATTTTTTGGTATATCTTCTGAGACCATATCATGATATTCAACCCAATCACTAAAATAAACACTTTCATCGAACAAGGTATCTATCACCCCAATTGTCGGTTCAATAGTTGGAGATGGTATAGTTACCATTTTTGCTTGATACTCATTGATAAAATTATCCGGTGATAAACTTAACAGATCAACGGTTGCCATTGAAACAAGATAAGGTGCTTTTTCAAAAAGTAGTTCCACTTGTTTTTCATCCAAATAAACAGTTTGATTATCTAAAATTCTGCTACTTAAAATATCTATCCCTAGTCTTTCAAATAATAGTTTGGTATCTTTTCTTACGTCATACAAAGTTATAATGCTCTGCTTTACATCTATCGTAGGTAACTCTACCTCAAAAGAATCAATGTATGATACATCTGCAATCACCTGTTTAAATATTGACATGCTCACAGAAAGATCTTTAAAAACTCGTGGATTGACAATATTTTTATCTTCAAATATATTCTTGCTGATCTTGCCTGCAAATTTTTGAGACAATATATTTGAAGTATTTGAAATCAATTCTATACTTTTAGTCAAATCATACTCATCAAGAAAATATGTTATGATGTGTTTGCTCTTATCTCTATTAAATTTTGCTCCAACAATTGCTTCATTAGAATCCGTACCTTTAAAAAGTCCGGCGATTCGATTACTTTTTGCAACAATTTTATTGTAATAAACGCTAACTAAAATCCCTTCAAATGGTTTTGTTTCTTTATCCCAAAATTCTTTAATCTGGATTAGCTGAGATTTTAATCTTAACAAATGCTCTGTACTGACTTCCACTTTCCCGTTCATGGCTACACCACCACGCATACCATTTTTACTGGCTTGCACAAAGCGTTTCCCTTTTAATTCCAAGACATTATTCACTATCTACTTCCTCCTTCTTTAACTTTCTTGAGACAGTACTTTTAGACTCCCCTTTTAATTTTTCTATTTCTCTTACAGTGAAGCCTTCCTCATGAAGCTGGTTTATATCCTTTTGATCTAAACTTCCTATCAAGCTATTGTATAATCTTTTCAAATAATCATACTCAGAACTAACATCGCTAAATGCAAGTGATGTTTTTATAATGTTTTTTAATTCTCCGGGATAAGGTATTTTTTTTGCTGTCTTCAATATTTTTTTAAATAATCTTGTATCTTTGGATATTCCTTTAAAATTCTTGATAAACGAAGAAAAATAATATTCCGCTACTTCTATTAAATCATCATCACTATATCTGTTGAAATTAATAACTGCATCAAACCTTCTGACTAATGCCTTATCAAAATTGGAATATAGGTTAGTAGTTGCAATAAGCACTATTTCTTTATTAAGATCTGTTAATCTGTCTAATTCTCTTAAAATCGTAGATGTTACTCTTCCCATCTCTCTAATATCATTAGAATTAATTCTATCCAAAGCAATAACATCAATTTCATCAAATAAAACCACAACCTTATTTGCATTTGGAAGCATATTTATTTCTCTAAAGACTTTTATAATGTTTTTATTAGTCTGCCCCAACTTGCTATCTATCAGATTTTCAAAGTCCACTCTAAAAAGAGAGCGATCCAGCAATCTTGCAACATTTTTTGCTGCTTCTGTTTTTCCACTTCCCGGTAATCCTTCAAATAAAAATTTATTAATACCAACATTATGATTTACAGCATTAATAATGCCTTTTATATCCTCTGTTATTTCAAGCGGTAAATTTAAAGCCTCTAAATTTCTTATTTCAACTTGCTTTAAAAACTCACTTTCAAAATCACTACTTTGTGGTGAATATAAATTTGATTCAGATATTAACCCCATAATATATTCAGATAACTGATAATCTCCTATGCTATCAAAATATCTTGCTATTGCTATAGCCTCATTTCTAAAGGAATTTTCATTCCTTTCCACATGGTATTTTATTAAATTCAAAACATTTTGTTTTTTCATATTGCTATACCTCCTATTTTCTTTATTATTATATCATATATCGGGACATGATTCTATAATTTTGGGACAAATATTCAAACTTTTGTTTTTTATGTCAAAGGTTATATTAGTGAACCTCCATAAACAAAAAAACAGTCAGTGCAGCCCTAAGACCACACCGACCGTAAATTTATCTCTCAGCTTTTTTGCTTGTTTCTTTCTTTTCTTTTGGCTTTTCCTTATCTTCCGCCTGATATTTCTTGATAGCTCCAAGTACAGATTTTTTCTTTTCTTCTTGTCCTTTCATCTGTTCCTTTGCCTTTAACAGTTTTGAAGAAAGTATTCTGATATTGCTATGTTCCTTACCGTTATCATCAATGGATGTCCTGATCTGCCCAAAAAGCTTAACAAAATATCCCTGCTTAAAGTCCTTTAGAATATCACTTTTTTCTCCATAAGCTGAACAATTATGATATATCTTCTTTCCTTCATCATCTTTGGATACTACGAAAAAATTCGCCACCTTAAAGGTTTCTCCATTCTTATTTTCTCTTTCAACCACATCGACCTCTCCAACAATATTTCCGACAATATTTATAAGATTATCCTTTTCTTCCTGAATATAATGCAAGTCTTTTACCTGTCCCTGTTCTCTTAAATCTTCAATCATGTAGTCAAATTCCTCATGCAGTAAATTAAGGCTGTCATTGTCCATATAAGCGTCATAGAGCTTGTCTAAAACACTTTCATCGTTGATGCCTTTTTCCATGCTTATAATCGCCTTTACAAAGTCCTTGTGGTTATCATTTACCATATCTTCTATTTGATTTCTCATTGTTTTGTAATCCATGTTTTTATCTCCTTTCATGGCAAAAGGGAGCTTCCTCTCCCCTTATCTTAAAATTTCCTGTTCTTTTGTTTTTTGCTTTTCTTCAGTTTTACTTTCATTTTGATAGGCTCTTATCTGCCCTAAAATAGATGGCTTATCTTCTGCTTTTTGTGCGTTTTCTTCTTTGCTATGAAGATTGTCCTCCACATCATAGGTTGACTCAAAATAATCACTGTCCTTAAAGTCATTGTCATATCTGTCAGGAATACCGTCATTATCGAGGTCTTTTGCAAGTGGATCATAGAAGTTTCCTTCATCATCAATATCGAGTCCCGTTGCTACTCTTAAATCTTCGGAATCAACATAAACCAAATCGCTAAAAGAGGACATTTCTATTTCATTTTTCATGTTCCTTAGAGCTTCATTTTCTCCTTTATTCTCATAATCAAAGCTCTCTGTTTTTATAGGAGTATCATCAATGTACTGCGTCCAAGTTTTATCCTCTAAATCAAGTTCATACTGAATACCATGCCTTTCATCCGGTGTATTGGTATAGGCGATACCGATATGCTTTAAGTCAGGATACAAGGTATTAAATTCTTCATAGCTATGATTTTCTTCGTACTCCCTGTTACAAAAATCAATAATTGCCCTTTTTACATCTTCTACAAGTGGATTATCATTTCTCTTTTCTTCCACTTCTCCCATATCGAGGAGCTTATTCAGTTCTGCAAGTCTTAATACCTTAGTTTTTAGCTCATCTGCTTTTTCAAAAGGCTTTTTTAATTCTTCTTTGGCATTTTCCAGTTGTTCCTTTGTGCTGATGAGTTTTTCTTCAAGCCTGTTTAATTTTTCAGGCATTTTCTCAAGAGTGTTATCAAGTCTTGTAATGTTACCATCCGCACTTGTTCCAAGCTCTCCTGAATGCTTTGCAGCACCGTTTAGGCTAAAGTTATGCTCATTTGTAAAGAAGTTATAGCTTACTTCTAAATCCATATTTCTATACTTTCCGATAACCTTGCTCTCATTGATTTTAACCTTTGAAATAGCTTCAAGCAGTCTTTCTCCAGCTAATTTCTTATCGGTAATCTTTTCTCCTGCAATGGTAATGGAAGTAAACTTTTCCTCGCCTACCGCTTTTGGCTCTACACTTGCTATATCTTTCTTAATAGCTTCAATTAGTTTTTCCGTTCTTTCGATTTCTTCAGGATAATTTTTCGCCACCTTATCCTCTAATCTGTAACGGTTGGACTTATAGTTTGCTTCAAGCATTTTAAGTTTCGTAACCTCGTTATCCAAGTCCATCTTTTCCTTGATTTTTGGATCACCAGTGGCAAGTGCTTTAATCTCTGCATAGTTAAGGGAGCTTTCGTCCACATCTTCTGCCACACGAACAGGAGTCTTTGAAGTCATAATCTGAGAAATGAATTTCTGTTTGTTTTCTATCGTCTGCCACAAATACGCATCAAATGTGTTTTCTGTAACATAACGATAAATATTTACTTTCTCATTTTCGTTTCCCTGTCTTACAATTCTACCCGCACGCTGTTCAAGGTCAGTTGAACTGTCCTAAGTGGTCAATCTAATTTTCCTATAAATTTATAGTGGATTTCTACTTTCTGCTTTATTTCTCCGTCAACTTCTTCCTTGTCATATACATATATCTTATCTATAACTTGATTAAGAATGTAACGGTTTAACTCTTTTATCTTTGCGAACTTGCTTATATTCTCTACAAACTGCTCACAGTTTTCCTCTGTATCTGCTATTGCCTTTATTTCTTCTTCAAGCAAGTCTATTTCTTCAATTAATTCCTCTTGTTGCTTTGACAGTTTTTCATTCATAAGATTGAAGTTACGCTCTGATATGCTTTCACTCAGCCTATCTTCATAGAGTTTTTCAAAGGATTTATCCAATTCTTTGAGTTTATTTTTATTGCCATTTAACTTTTCTGTTTTGTCCTTTCTTTCATCAACCTTATCTTTATCTATCTTCTCAGCAATTTTCATTACAAAATCTTCTCTGCTTGATAGTGCCATTTGCCCATGATACTGTATATCTTCAAGTACAACATTGTATAAATCTCTTGCGTTTATCCTATGTGATGTACAAGCCTTTACTCCATACTTTTTATAGCCTGAACAGGAGAAATGCACAAAATCTATTGTATCTTTTTTATTCAGTCTATAATCTTTCTTTGGTGTCAAGGCATAATTACAATCAGGGCATTTAACTAAACCTTTGAAGATATTATCATAGGTTATACCGCTTTTATTTGTATTCTTTCTTTTATCAAGCATTTGTTGTACTTGTGTCCATACCTCCTCACTTACAATGCCCTCATGAGTATCTTTTACAACAATTCTATCTTCTTTGGGAACATATAGCCTTTTTCTGTTCTTGAATGAAAGAGTAGGTCTTTTGTTTCTTTCCATATTTCCACAATAGACAGGGTCTCTTAAAATACTAAGAACCATTCTATGTGTCCATTGGTACTTATTTTCTTCTGTCAGCCCATATAGCTTATCTGCATTTTCTAAAAAGGAGCTTGGTCTTGGTATTTTCCTTTTCATCATTTCCTGACTTATGAGCTGTGTACCTTTTCCCTCTAAACAAAGCTCATAGACAAGCTCTATAATAGGTTTTACCCTTTCATCTATGATTAACCTATGCTTGTCATCAGGGTCTTTCTTAAAACCAAATGGAGCTTTTGAACCTATATATGTCCCCTCTTTCATTCTACTTTTCAAGGCACTTTTTACTTTCTTTGAAGTATCTTTGGCATACATTTCATTTAAGATATTCTTAAATGGCATTATATCAAACTCATAAGAATTTATGGTATCTATTCCGTCGGTGATTGCGATATATCTCACATTTTTTTGTGGAAAATACATCTCAATATATGCACCACTTTCAAGATAGTTTCTTCCAAGTCTTGATAAATCTTTTGTGATAACACAATTTATTTTTCCGTTTTCTATATCGGTTATCATCTTTTTGAATGCCGGTCTTTCAAAGTTTGTCCCTGAATATCCATCATCAACATAATAATCATATACGGCTATATTATTTTGTTCTGCATACTGTTTTAGCATTGCTTTTTGTGAGTATATACTCATGCTCTCATTTGTACTACCGTCATCTTTTGACAATCTACAATACAAAGCTGCTATATATTTTTTAGTCCTGTTCAAATTTACGCTCCTTTCTTTTAACAGGACTATCTCGATACGATTATTATACCAAAATACTCCTGCATATTCAACTATTCATCACGCTTGCGTTTGTTTGTCCTCTTTGGTATCTTCTAAATTTTTCATGGCTATATGTTCAATTACTCCCTCAAATACTTCTTCAATGGGCTTTTTTCCTACATACACTCTTTTAATTTCAAATTTTATTTTCTTGTTTTTCTTCTTTTTTTCATTATTCATCTATATCCGTCCTTTCCTGTAAAATAAAAAGACAATTAGATTTTTTACTCTCTAACCGCCTTTACTCATCTATTAAGTTTTGTGCTTTCTTCAGCTTTTCTTTGCTTTGTATTTTTCTTCTATCAAGTCCTGTTACTCTAAGAGGTAAACACATCTCTATTATCCTTGAATAGATCCTCCCAAGCATTATATCTTCCTGTTCTTTTTCTATATCCTTAAAGTTAAGATTTGTCGTTATAATGGTCGGTCTTGCTTTTAAGTATCTTGCATTGATTACATTGTAAATCTGCTCTAAGGCATACTCTGTATTTCTTTCTATCCCAAAATCATCAAGGATTAAGAGGGTAGAGCTTGTTATCTGCTCAATATACTCATTTCTATCAAGGTTAAAGCCACCTTTTTGTAAGTCATTTAGTATCTGTGCAAAGTTTCTCATCTTAACCGTATAGGAATATTCTGTAATTATGGCATTTGCTATCGAACAAGTTATATATGTCTTGCCACTTCCTACATTTCCATATAAAAGCAAGCCTACATTATCCTTTCTCATTTCTTCAAAATGCTTTACATAGTTTTGAGCTTTTTTGATGATTTCTTTGTCGGTATCTTCATCAGCACTTTCAAAGGTATAAGCTATTTGATTTTTGGATATAAAGCAGTTTTCTCTAAGTCTATCTTGTTTTAACAGTTTTTCTCTTTGTTTTTCTTGTTCCTGTCTATCTCTAACACATTTACAAGCTGTTCTAATAATCATAGGCTTATCCAACATTGGAATTGCTTTACCGTCTATTCTCTCATTACAAGCCTTGCAATAGATATGTCCGTCTTTTTCATAGTGAGTATCTTTGTTGTAGGTAAAATCCGTACCTTGTATTTTTATAGTAATCATATTTTCTTTATCATTCATAATCTTATTTCTCCTTTTCTATATCAGGCTCTATAATGCGTTTTAAGGCTTATTTTTATTTTTGGCATACTCTAGGGATACCTTTTTACTCTTAACGCTCTAAAAACGCCTTTCCACCGTCTTATTTGACAGTTATAGGCTGTCGCTATCCTCATAGTTGGTTGAATAGGTTCTATGACTTTTCTTTTGATTATTTTTCTGTGATAGTTTGTCTTTATCCTGTTCATACCAATTAAGAATTGTTACATAGTGGTCTTTATAGTCTGTACCTTTACTTTTGATATACCTTGACAGTTTTTCAATCATTATTTCAGTATGACCTTGCAGTCTATCTTTTAGGTTTTGATATTCTTCATCGGTTAATCTAATATTTTTATATTCTCCATAAATGGAAACTGGGGTAATCTGTTCTATTCTCCCCTTATCTTTACTAACCTTATCTACCCTTATCTATACTAGGTTGACCACTTGACAACCTTTGGTTAACCAGATGACAACCAACATTTTCTTCTGAAATATATGTTCCATTTTCCGTTTGGTAAAGCTGTTGTTTTTGCTCTATATACATGGTTGGTTTATACCTGTCTTTTCTAATAAAGTTATTTATCTTCCAATGGGTAATGACTATAATTCCTCTTTCAAAGACAATTACAAAACCTTTTGTAATTAGTATTTTTAAGTCATCATCATTTGCCCCTATGATTTTTATTATCTTCTTTGGATTATCCACAAAGCCGTCATCATCCGCTCTCATTGATAAATGAAAATATAGGCATTGACTACTTAGTGGCATATCCAAAAATAAGTCGCTATCCACTATCTTTAGTGAAAACATTCTTTTATCTGCCATTTATTCCTACCTTTCTTCAATAAAAAAGACGATAGATTTCTACTTCTACCGCCTTGCATATTGCTATAATTTTTTCATAATTATATATTAAATTTTTAAGTCTTTATTATTTAACATCTTACTAAACATATCATGGTACATATCTTTAGAAGATTCTTCTATCTTGGTAATGCTTGATACCTTATTTCCTACATCCTTTGATGAAGCTCCGCAAAGATAAAAGGCTTCATTTCCCGTTCCATAGTCTATGGCAATATATCTATCGTGGTATTTTTTACCCGCTATCTTCAGTTTCAGGTCTATATTAGGATAGTCTTTTCTAAAATCATCTAAGATATTTTTTGTAAGCATATCCTTATTTTTAACATTATCACTAAAGACTATGATTTGAGTTTTATCTCTTGCAGCTCTTAAAAGTTCAAGTGTTTTAAGCCCTATATAGTTATCTATAACATAAATACTTTTCTTTGCCGACTTATATATTTTTGTATAGGCAACATCAGCTTCTATCTTATCTCCGTTCATCAAAAGGAAGTGTTTATATGTTTCCGGGTCTATGAAATTATCCATTACCTTTTTCAAATCTTCTTTTGTAGCTAAGGTGTTCATCTTACTATTTAGCTCTGATATTTCCTTTGAATTTTGCTTTATATCATTTGTATTTTGGTTGGTTTGAATAGCAATTTGCACTAATTCCTTTGAACCGATAAAATCTTGATTTTCAATGATGAAGTCTTTCATCTGCTTAAATGTTCTAATAAGTGCTTTTGATTGTGTTATAGCAAGTTCACCTTTCAGCACAGTCATAAGCATGTAAATACCTTGTTCTGTAAACACATAAGGCAATGCCCTACTTTTAGGACTAATATTTGCAGTCAAAAAATTTGATCGCAAATCTTCCAACTCAGTTTTATCTAATCTAAACATAAAATCAGCGTCAAATTTTTCTATGTTATTTCTTACCTGTTGATTAAACGCTCTTGTGCTGTAACCGTATATTTCTGCTAAATCAGCGTCAAGCATAACTCTCTGTCCACGAATAAGATAGATTTTTTCTTTTATAGTTTTATCATCTACAATTTTTATCTCTCTTTCTTGCTCTGCCACAAAATACACCTCCAATATATTTTTTAAGTCAACAGCCCGTTGACCTAATATTTTTTATCATAATCAGCTTACATCTAATAAGCCCATCCTATCATTACATCTTCAGTTTAATTGATATAATTATACCAAAAATATCACTCCTTTTCTATCTCTCAGTTTCTTTGTGGATATGGTCTTTGTTTTTGTAATGCTCTTTTGCCCATGCTTTTTGCCTATCCTCTTTTTTAATCTGCCTTTGAAATTCTTCTAATGCCATTTTTACACTTGGCTTTTCTCCCCTTGCAATAGCTTTTTTATAGGCTATTTCTATCTCAATGTTTATATCTATTCCAAAGTCTTTATTTACTTCACCTACTGCATATTTGATATGGTTTATTTGAGAGATTTCCTCTTTTATAAATTTTTGGTTAAAGGTGAGATGATTTATATCAGTCTGTAAAGCTGCCTTTTCTTTCTCCCATTTTTTTGTTTCTATCTTTTCACTTCCACTTAATTTTTTCAGAATAGACTTTGCTCTTATATATTTGTCAATTTCATCTTTATGGGAATTGTAATATTCTTCTTTACTTGCTCCTGCTATTTTACTGAAGATAGAATTATCAGCTCCCCTATATCTATCATAGACAGTTTTATGTTCTCTCATTATTTTAGCCTGTTTGATTAAGATTTCTATATTTTTAATTTGCTTGTTACAATCCGCTATGCTTTCCTTATTTTCTTTTAGCTTTGTCAATACTTCATCTTTTTTACACTGTATATCTATGATTGTCTTTAAGTTATTGCTGCTCATATAGGATAGGGCTTTGACATACTTTTTAGAGTCAAAATGTTCTTTTCTCATTCTGCTGTCATAACTTAAATTTTTAGATAGTTCCTTTTGAATTTTATAGTAGGTTTCAAGATAGGAATAGACATTAAAAAGGTCTGGAGTTAGGTTATATTCTTCTTGTTTTTCTTTTGAAAATCCTTTCAACAGTCCCTTTACCATATTTACCAAACTTAAAATCCAATTTCCTATTTCTGCAATTTCTTCTTTTAATTTTTTGAACTCTTTATTTAAGGCTATGATTTTTCTATTATGATTTCCTCTTTCTGTCTGTATACCTTTTTTCTCCATCTGATAGCTTGCTGTCCCTAAATGAATTTGTGGTAGTTCTTCTCTGCCTTGTTCTTCAAAAGTGCGTGGATCTATTCTCTTTTGGATATTGTTCCTTTCTAAATATTCATTTGCTTTCTTTGAAAAGTTTTCTCTCCATTCTTTTGCTTTGTCCGGTTCATTCCAATCATTTAAGTTTACTTTTCTTGATTTATAGTTTCCACTTTTTAGCTTTATCTTTTCTCCATTTTCATCAAGGATATATTCTTTTCTACTTTTAGGTTTCCAATTTCCTTGTTCGTCTATTTCTCTAAGGGTAAGTAGGATATGGGCGTGTGGCTGTTCTTCATTATCACAGGCTGTAGGATTATGAATATTACAATCCGCTATCATACCTTTAGAGGTAAAGTTTTCTTCAATAAATTCACTGATAAGTTTTATTCTGTCCTGTTCATTTAATTCTCTTGGAAGTGCAAAGAGTAAATTTCTTGCAAGCTGTGAGTTTTTACTTTTCTCTATTTTTTCAACACTATTCCATAGGTATTCTCTATCGGAAAACTCTTTTGGGATATGTTCCGGCAAGAATATTTTTGAAAAAACAAGGTCATCTTTTTTAGAGTAATCATGGACTTTTACATAGTATTCATCTCTTAATTTATCTCTTGCATTATATGCAGCCTTTGCAATTACGCTTGCCCCTTTTGACCTTGAAACTATGTCTACATGGGTATGCAAACTTTTTATCTCCAATTTGTTTAGCTCCTTTCCATTTATGATTTTTATATTTTTAGGCATAAGAAAAACAGATAGATTTTTCTTAAAATTTTTCTATCTGCCAGTCTTTATCCGATATTTAATTTTTATATTTTAGTATCTTTATGATGTCAGGTATCTTCGCTCCCTTTTTCAAAGGGCGCAAAGATACACCGTTTTACTATGGTGCTTTGCGTTCTTGCAGAAAACCTATCGCTCCGCTAAGGAAACAAAAACGCTAAAGCATTTTTATTTATTCAAGGGGGCTACTCCCCCTTAACCCCTGTGAACTTTGTTTTTTCTTGATTAAAAATCAATAAAAAAGCAAAGTGTTAAAAATCTCTCCACTTCGCTACATCAATTTTCATATTTAGTTTTCATAAAAGCTACCTGCCTAATCATTATCTTTAATCTTCACTTTCTAAAAAATCAGCTTCTATATCTTCATCTAAGTTTTCCTCTTTTAGATTATCTAAGCTGTCATTTTCATTATCAAGATTTTTAGTTACTTCTATACCAATTCCTCTATCCTTAAGATGAATTTCTGTAAGTTCCTTTAACTTTTCTCTATATCTGTTATCTGATAGGACATAGTCTAAAAAGGCATAAATCAAGTCGTTATTTGTATCTTCTTGCCTACCTGTAATTTCTCTTTCAAAGGCTTCAAACACTCCACCTTTTTCTATTTTCCTTTTGGACTCTGCACTTCTTTTTATTTTGTTTTGCTTCTGAATAAGAAGTTTCTTTCTGTTTTGTGCCTTTTCAATTTTGGTATTTTCCTTTTCTAATTGTTCCATTACTTTTTCTAATTCTTTCATTTTTAATTCTCCTTTCAAATTTTATAAAATACAAAAAGCTAAATATCTTTAATAGATAAATAGCCTTTTGAATTATTTATAAATATTTCGTTATATTTACATTGAAATTATCTTGTTGCATGATTAGGATAGTTTATCATCATGAGTTGCAATAATCATTGTTATCAATGTTTATTTATTTCACGTATACCTCGAACTCCATTTGCTACACCTAATATCATTGCCATTAGCGATATTAGTTTCAATTCCACTTTGCCTCCATATACAATAGTTTTAATAAAAACCATTGCGGCAAGTATTCCAACTACTATTTGTAGTATTGATAGAACATACCTGTACTTACTTCCCATAATTCATACCTACTAATATCTTCTCACCGATAAGCTAGTAGGAGACCATCCGTAAACATAGTATCCCTCTTTATGCAAATATGTTCTAGTATATTTGAGACCCACTGTTACTGAAATTCCAGCCTTACCACTAACTGCATTAGCAAAAGCTGCCGCTCCCAAAGCCCATGACACAAAGTTTAATCCCGGTATAAAACTAGATCCTAATTTTTTTGCTATGGCTTTTGCCAAAATCTTAACCGCTTTTTTCTTAGCAGCCAAACCCAATGTCCCACCAACTAATGACGGAACACCCATAGCTTCATTCGATATTTTTACTGTGTAAGTACGCCTCTCACCTACTTTCGCCTTAGGTGAAAAATCCATCGGAACTATACCACTATTTCCGTTATAATATATAGTTTCTGTTATTTCTACAGGAACTATATTTCCCTCCTCGTCATCCACATAGACTACATCAGTGTTAACCTTAGTCCTCTCATTGTTAATTATCAAACTTTCTGAACCTAGTTCACTAGCATAAACTGCACTCGGTAAAACAACTGTGCATAACATCACCATCGAAAGCATCACTGCTATACTTTTTTGTATCTTTTTCATAAAAGCCTCCTCTTTAATATTAAATTTCTTCTCAACCTCTCAAACCTTCTCTGTCTCCGTTTTTATACCTCTGAGGATTCTTATAATTCATAAAATGTCACCTCCTTGTAAATTTGAATTACTATTTCAACTTACATTTATTAGCTACAACTACAACATGCACACCTATATCTACCAGTACCATCTAAATCAAATATTTCATACATACAGGTTCCCAAAGCAGTAGCTATTTCATTAGCTACTTTTAATGATGGGGTTTCCTCTCCTAGCTCAATCAAACTTATGTATTGTCTTGTAATGCTTATATTTTCTACAAGTTTTGTTTGTGTAATATTTTTCATTTTTCTAACTTCTCTAATTCTATTTCTCATCTCGTTATCCATCTCTAACTCTATTTATCCGTAGTGTAACTCATCCGAAAGACTTTTACAAGTATATATTGCGAAATTATATTTTATTTTTGTCGGCTACACCTGATATAGTTCCTGCCCCTAAATCTCACAGCGGCGTTTCGTTCTACTTGGCAGGCTCTTTTCTGATACTCAGAAAGTCATCGCCTACTTCCCCACAGATACATATCCTTACAGACCGCTCATTCAATTGTCAAAGAACAATTTTTTTTTTGTCTGTATGATATTGTATTTTTGTTCCTATTCCCGTATGTCCTAAATCTTGGAATATCCGTTTTTGTTCCCACTTTTCCACGATTGTGGAAATGATATGGTATAATATTTATGAGAATATTTTGTATCAAGGAGGTTATCTGTTATGAAGTGTAAAATAACCTTACAAGAACGCTTAAAAGATTTAAGAGTTGCTCATAATTTGAATTTAGAGGAATTGGCTAAACTAACAGGTATTTCAAAATCTGCTTTAGGCAACTATGAAAATGATGATTACAAGGAAATAAATCATGGTAATTTAGTTACACTTGCACAGTTTTATAATGTTTCTACCGACTATTTGCTTTGTCTTACAGAAAATAAAAATCACCCAAATACAGCTTTAACTAATCTACATTTGAGTGATGATATGATTGATTTACTATTAAGTGGTTCTATCAATAATCGTTTACTCTGTGAAATTGCCACACATTATAAGTTTAAGGAGCTTATGGCTGATACGGAGTTTTTGTTGACGGGGTTGCTACTAAACGATTTAATGACTTAAATTCATCTCTTGAAACTGTAAGAGCTGAAATCATTAGTCAATATCCCAATGTATCTAATGACCATACTTTGAGAACTCTATCAGCTGCTCAAGTAGGCAAAGAAGATTTCTTTTGTCATATTACCCATAAAACATGGGATAGCATTATAAAAGATATTCGTAAAAATCATGAACAAGACATTGATAGTATTCCTGAAGATGATAATACCTTATCGTTACAGAAAATTCGTCAGATCATGCTTTCTTCCGGAAACAATATAGACAAATTCATTGAGATTTTCTGCAATTCTTTTCAACTAAGGTATAAAAGGTTATCTGAAGATGAAAAGGAATTTTTAAGGAAACTATTCAAAAAATCTCCTATCATTAAAAACTCAGGTATTAACTTTAGGCGAAAAAAATAAAACCACCTAATATATAATTAAGTGATTTTATAGTTGTTATTCTGTATCCTTTACGATTTCAACAACATCATTAAGGGTACAGTCTAACGCTAAACATATTTTTTCTAAAGAATCAAGATTTACATAAGTATCCTTACTCATTCTTGAAACTATATTACTTGTTATATTGGCAGCCCTTTTCAAGTCCTCTTTATTCATTTTTTTTTCAACTAACAAGTGCCATAAGGGTTTATAGCTAAGTGCCATAGTTTACCTCCTTTACAGTAGTTTTATATTTCTTATTATAACACAAACCACTGTAAAAATCCTCCATATCAACTTATTAGTTATGTCTACATTAGTATTTTTTGAGATAGTCCTGTTTTCAATGCTTTTCGCCTTACCACTTCGGACTGTCCAACATCAGCAGGACGCCAAGGTACATCCAAATCGTGAAGTGCAATCAGCTTGTTTTGCACATTCGTTCCGGCCCCCATCTTCTGCGTTGAACCCATTAAGATACGAACTTCGCCTTTTCGCACTTTCGCAAAGAGTTCATCCTTTTGCTTATCTGAATTCGCTTCATGGATAAAGGCAATCTCTCCTTTCGGTATTCCCATTGCTACAAGTTTTTCTCTAATATCATCATAAATGTTAAATTCTCCATCTCCTTTTGGAGTGGACATATCGGAGAAAAGTAGCTGTGTTGACCTATTTTCTTTTGTCTTATCCCAAATAGCAAAGACATTTTTTACGCATACATTTACTTTACTTTCGGGATTATCAGGAAGTAGGGGATTGATTAAACGCTGATCTAAGGCAAGTTTCTTACCGTCATTGGTAATCTTTAGCATATTATCTTCATCTGGTTCTACAACCCTATTTCTAACATCATCTGCCCTTTCAGAAAGGCTCTTTAGAATTTCCTTTTGTTCCTCAGACGGCTCTGTTTTAATAACCTCATAGTTAGCTTCAGGTGTAGGAAAGTTAAGCATATCCGCAGTCTGAATATCTGCTACTTCCTTAATTCAGGCAAGTTATAGAACTTTGAAAATCTCGTTTTTACCCTATATCCTGTTCCTTCAGGAGATAATTCAAAGGAGCTTTGTGTTTCTCCAAAAGTGGAAGCCCAAGCGTCAAAATGCTCTAAATGATTTTTCTTTAGACTCTCATACTGAAGATACCTTTGCATGGTATAAAGCTCTGTCATAGAGTTACTTACAGGTGTTCCTGTGGCAAAAACCACACCTTTCCCGCCTGTCATTTCATCCATGTATCGGCATTTCATGAACATATCGGAGGACTTAAAGGCTTCACTTTGTCCGATTCCCGCTACATTGCGCATTTTTGTATGAAGGTACAAATTCTTAAAACTATGAGCTTCGTCAACAAAGAGCTTATCCACTCCTAATTCCTCAAAGGTAATCACATCATCTTTCTTAAAATCATCATTTAATTTCTCAAGTCTTGTTTCCAATTTTTTCTTTGTCTTTTCAAACTGTTTTACTGTGAAGTTCTGATTTTTATCATGCTTGTATTCTTCTACATAATTTATGATTTCATCAATCTGATCTTGAATGTGCTTTTCCTGATATTCCTTTGACATAGGGATTTTTTCAAACTGCGTATGCCCGATAACAACCGCATCATATTCCCCTGTTGCAATCTTGCCTATAAATCTCTTTCTGTTTTTCGGCTCAAAGTCTTTCTTATCAGCCACCATAATGTTAGCCGACGGATATAGCTGCATAAATTCCCGACCGATTTGCCCTGTTAGGTGGTTAGGTACAACGAACAAAGACTTACTGCACATTCCAAGCCTTTTACTTTCCATTGCGGAAGCTACCATCTCGAATGTCTTTCCACTGCCTACTACATGGGCAAGCAAGGTATTTCCTCCATAAAGACTTCTTGCTATGGCATTTCTTTGATGAAGTCTTAAATCAATCTCCGTATTCATTCCCTCAAATGAGAGATTGCTTCCATCATACTCTCTGTTTCGGATGGAATTAAAACGCTCATTATACAGCTTTACAAGACGGTTTCTTCGTTCCTGATCGTTAAAGATCCAGTTCTTAAATTCTTCTTTTAGAAGCTCTTGCTTTTGCCCTGCAAGCATGGTTTCTTTCTTATTTAAGACAGAAGTTTTAGAGCCGTCTGGATTTACAATTTGGTCAAATACCTTCGTTTCTTTCAGGTTTAAGGCATCTTCAATCAGCTTATAGGCATTTACCCTTGATGTACCAAAGGTCATTTCAGCAAGGTCATTTCCTCTGTCCCTGCTTTT
>RCNI01000319.1_pt1 | contig 31144 bp, 25 predicted proteins | sample 2041151 | NCBI WGS metagenome assembly RCNI01 (sample SAMN09708214, study PRJNA481090) | feces metagenome | isolation source: feces | place: Antarctica: Albino Rookery
TACTAAAACTTGCAGATTTATCAAAGACTTTTATAAACTAAATTATTGAATATCAATAGATAAAGATGTTCTTAAGGGACGACTATTTATTGAGTGCCTCTTCTCTCTTTCTGAATATAGTACAGTTGTCCGCTATCTATTCAAAGCTAACTCTCTTCCTGCTTTTAGCAGTAGTAGTCTATTATACTTGGAAAATTTGGTGGATAGGAAGAAAATATTAGTCGGGCAAATACAGATTATAAGCCCATAAAAAAGTCCTGCCATAGTTCCAGTTCAGAACTATGGCAGGACTTTTTTATAGTCAATGGGAAGGTTGGGGGCGTTTGTAATTCCGCCTTTATGGGTTAAATCCCCAACGTACCTCGTTTTTTAGCATATATACTGCTCAACTTCAGCATTAACCAATGTTTTTCACCTTGATTAAGTATTCAGCAATCTGAACGGCATTCAATGCAGCTCCTTTTTTGATTTGGTCGCCTACAATCCAGAAAGCCAATCCGTTTTCGTTTGTCAAGTCCTTGCGGATACGGCCTACATAAACAGGATCCTTGCCAGCAAGGAACAAAGGCATCGGATATTCTTGTTTTGCTGGATTGTCCATCAAAATCAAGCCATCTCCCTTATCAAAAGCCTCACGAGCTTCTTCGATAGATACTGGACGTTCTGTTTCTATCCAAATGCTTTCAGAATGTGAGCGAAGCGCGGGTACACGTACACACATGGCACTTACCTGAATATCAGAGTGCATAATCTTGCGTGTTTCGTTATACATCTTCATTTCTTCTTTAGTATAGCCGTTGTCAGTGAATGAATCAATCTGAGGAATCAAGTTGTAAGCTAACTGATAAGCAAATTTGTTGACAGTTACCGGCTCATGGTTTAAAACCTGGCGATACTGGTCGTGCAATTCTTGCATGGCGGCAGCTCCAGCACCGCTGGCAGCCTGGTAAGTAGAAACATGAACACGCTTGATGTGAGTCAGATTTTCAATTGCTTTCAATGCTACTACCATCTGGATGGTGGTACAATTCGGGTTGGCTATGATGTTACGTGGACGGTTCAAGGCATCTTCCGGATTGACTTCAGGAACGACCAAAGGAATATCGTTCTCCATACGGAAAGCACTTGAATTGTCAATCATTACGGCACCGTATTTGGTTATGGTATCAGCATATTCCAAGGAGATACTACCCCCTGCTGAAGTGAAGGCAATGTCAATATCTTTGAAGTCATCGTTGTGCTGAAGAAGTTTCACTTCAATTTCTTTACCACGGAAAGTATATTTGCGGCCTGCACTACGTGAAGAACCAAATAAAACCAATTCGTCTAAAGGAAAGTTTCTTTCTTCGAGGACACGTAGGAATTCCTGACCTACGGCTCCACTTGCTCCAACAATTGCTACTCTCATTTTCTTGTTTTTTTATGTTATTATTACTTTAATCTTTTTTGTACTGCAAAAATACAACATTTTGAGATACAAATCAGAAAAATAGAAACTTTTTCACTAATTTTGTAAGACTAATGAATTAGATTAGCTTTTATGAATGACTTGTTTGACTTGGCTAGCTTGGGAATGAATCTTCCAATCACAGATCCTACTTGGATTTTCTTCTTGGTGCTGGTTATCATCCTCTTTGCTCCCATTGTAATGGGAAAATTACATATCCCTCACATCATAGGTATGATTTTGGCTGGTGTACTGATAGGTGAACACGGCTTTAATATTTTGGAAAGAGATAGCAGTTTTGAATTGTTCGGGAAGGTAGGCCTTCTATATATCATGTTTCTGGCGGGTCTGGAAATGGATATGGATGACTTTAAGAAAAATCAGACCAAGGGGTTGGTTTTCGGTTTGTGGACCTTCTTGATTCCAATGGGATTAGGGATAGCCAGCAGTATGTATTTGTTGGATTTTTCATTGGTGACGTCGGTCCTTTTGGCCAGTATGTATGCCAGTCATACTTTGATAGCTTATCCTATCATTAGCAGGTATGGTTTGACGCGTATTCGCAGCGTGAGCATTACCATCGGCGGTACTGCCATTACCGTAGTCTTGGCTTTGGCCGTGTTAGCCGTCATTGGAGGTATGTATAAGGGAGAATCCGTAAGCAGCATGTACTGGATTCTGTTGGTAGCGAAGGTGACTGCTCTTTGTTTGCTCATCGTTTTAGGTATGCCTCGATTATGCCGTCGCTTTTTCCGTACTTATGATGACAGCGTCATGCAATTTGTCTTTGTCTTGTCCATGGTCTTTTTAGGTGCTGGTCTGATGGAAATGGTCGGTATGGAAGGTATTCTGGGAGCGTTCCTGGCAGGTCTGGTCTTGAATCGTTTCGTGCCTCATACTTCTTCTTTGATGAATCGTCTGGAGTTCGTAGGAAACGCCTTGTTCATTCCTTATTTCTTGATTGGAGTGGGGATGATTATTGATATCCGCTGCATGTTCACAGAAGGTCAGGCCTTGAAGGTTGCCATCGTGATGACCGTTGTTGCTACGTTGAGCAAGAAGTTGGCAGCAGTCATTACACAGAAGACATTCAAGATGCGCAAAAGTGAAGCTTCTTTGATATTCGGACTGAGCAATGCACAGGCAGCAGCTACTTTGGCTGCGGTATTAATCGGTCACGAAATTTTTCTTCCGAATGGGGAAAGATTATTGAATGATGATGTATTGAATGGTACCGTGGTGATGATTCTGTTCACTTGCATTATCAGCTCCATTGTTACAGAACGAGCTGCCAAACGAATTGTGGCCGAAGAACATACAGGCGAGTCTGAAGTTGACAAGAAAAGAAAGATACAAGAGAAATTTATGATATCAGTAGCCAATCCTGATACGATTCAGGGATTGGTGGACATTGCTTTGATGGTAAAGCACCCGAAGCAGAAGAATGAACTGGTTGCCCTTAGCGTCATCAACGACAACAATACTTCTGAAGCAAAAGAAATTAAGGCAAAGCGTAATCTGGAACGAACTTCCATGGTAGCGGCTGCTTCAGATACGCCGGTTCGAACGGTACTTCGTTATGATTTGAACATTGCTCAGGGAATCATTCATACGGCTCGTGAAAATGAAATTACCGATTTGATTATCGGTCTTCACCATAAGTCAAGTTTGTTGGACTCGTTCTTTGGTACGATGACTGAAAACTTGTTGAGTGCAACTCATCTGCAGGTCATGATTGCCAAGTTCCTTATTCCGGTGAATACGTTGCGCCGTATTGTGGTGGCCATTCCGGCACAGGCAGAATTTGAGGCCGGATTCTTGAAGTGGGTCGTTCAGATATGTCGCTTCAGTCGTATTTTGGGATGTCGTGCACATTTCTATGGTACGGAACAGACATTGGCTTATGTACGTAGAATTGTTGAACATGAAGAAGCGTCTACAGCTACGGTATATTCGGTTCTGGAAGATTGGGATGATTTGTTGCTGCTTACCGGACAGGTATCTTACGATCATTTGTTTGTCGTGGTTTCTGCTCGTAAAGGTTCCATCTCTTACCAGCCTTCTTTTGAGAAATTGCCTAATCAGATTTCTCGTTATTTCTCGAACAATAGTCTGTTGATGATTTATCCGGACCAGTGGGGAGACGCTCAGGAAGTCATGACTTTCTCTGAACCGCGCCGTGTCATTACGGTTTCCACTTATGACAATGTTATCAACCGACTTTATCAGTGGTTTAAAAAAGAATAATAGAATATATGATGAATTCAACTATAGAATGGCAACAACGTACGGAGTTGCTTTTAGGTTCTTCTAAGATGGAAAGACTGCGTCAAGCACATGTGTTGGTCGTAGGCTTGGGTGGAGTTGGAGCTTATGCCGCTGAAATGCTTTGTCGTGCGGGAGTTGGGAAAATGACCATTGTGGATGCCGATACCGTTCAGCCGAGTAACATTAATCGTCAGCTTCCGGCAGTGCATTCCACTATCGGCAAACCGAAGGCAGAGGTATTGGCAGCTCGTTTCCGAGATATCAATCCTCAGCTTGAATTGGAAGTCTTGCCGGTTTACTTGAAGGATGAGGCGATTCCTGAATTGTTGGATAGCAGTCATTTTGATTTTGTAGTAGACGCCATCGATACCGTAGCACCGAAGTGCTATTTGATTTACCATGCATTGCAGCGTAAGCTGAATATTGTCAGCAGCATGGGAGCGGGGGCCAAACGTGATATTACGCAAATACGCTTTGCCGACTTGTGGGACACCTATCACTGTGGATTGAGTAAAGCAGTGCGCAAACGTTTGCAGAAGATGGGTATGAAACGTAAATTACCTGTCGTCTTCAGTACGGAACAGGCCGATCCGGATGCTGTTGTGTTGGTAGATAATGAACAGAACAAGAAATCTACAGCCGGAACGGTTAGTTATATGCCGGCCGTTTTTGGATGTTACTTGGCAGAATACGTCATTCGTAAATTGTAAGGAGTATGATTCAGTTAGAAGGAATAACAAAGAGTTTCGGCTCTCTTCAAGTATTGAAAGGAATCGATTTGACGATCAACAAGGGAGAAGTGGTAAGTATTGTGGGACCGAGCGGTGCTGGTAAGACCACTTTGCTGCAGATAATGGGTACTCTCGATAAGGCTGATTCGGGCAGAATCATCTTGAACGGGACCGAAGTGACTCGAATGAAGGAAAAAGAACTTTCTGCTTTCCGTAATCAGGAAATTGGTTTTGTATTCCAATTTCATCAGCTGCTCCCAGAATTTACGGCATTGGAAAATGTTTCGATACCAGCTTTGATTCAAGGACGATCGGCAACCGATGCCCATAAAGAAGCAATGGAAATGTTGGCCATGATGGGATTGGCTGAGCGAGCTTCTCATAAGCCTGCGGAATTGTCGGGAGGAGAGAAACAGCGAGTGGCTGTAGCACGTGCCTTGATTAATCATCCTTCAGTCGTTCTGGCTGACGAGCCTTCAGGTAGTTTGGATACGAAAAACAAGGAAGAACTGCATCGCCTGTTCTTCGAACTGCGTGATAAGTTGGGACAGACTTTCGTCATCGTGACACACGATGAAGGATTGGCTGCTCAGACCGATCGTACCATTCACATGCTGGATGGCAAGATTCATTTGGGATAAAGAGGTTAAAAGGGATAAGGTAACGATTCCTTGCTGACTACGGATGAATTCGTTGCAGCAGAATGAAAGTTGTTACTGGTTTCTTGCAGATACAAAAAAATCGGTTCCTATGGAATACCATGGGAACCGATTTTTTATATTAAATGATTCTTTACTTGTTCAGATTCAAGAAAGGCAAAGTGTTTCCACTTGTAGAGAGAGGCAATTTCCCATCCCATTTCTCGACCGCTTTAAGTTGGATCAATTCCGGTGTGATGCTTTGCTGCAAGATGCGGTTGGCATCCGCCTTACCTTTTGCAGCTGCTACCACTTTCTCAGCTTCGGCGATGGCAGCCTTTTTCTCATTCTCTACCTTCAATGCATTTTGTACAGCTGTATTCTTTGCATCAATGGCAGCCTGAAGCACATCATTGGGTTTGACAGATGACTGGATGTTGCTAAAAGTGAAACCTCTTTGGCTGAGGCGTTCTTTCAACAAGTTCTCCACTTCCTTTTCAAAAGCAGGTCGGTTATTGATAAGGGAGTCGGTTTCATACAAGCCAGCGACATCTTTATAAGCATTCTTCACTTCAGTAAGAATAACTGATTGTTCCAATTCTTCCGTAGTCTTGCGGTAGCGTAAGAAAACAATCTTTGCATCTTCACGTGTGATGTAATACTCTATGGTAGGATCGGTCTTGAAAATGGTTCCTTTTTTATCTTGGATGTCAAAAGGCTCGTAGTCGACTATTTGAGCGAAAGCAGGGTACTCGAACAGCTGTTTTACAAATCGGTTGTAAATCACCCATCCGGTTTCTACTTTGGCATCGTCAACTCCACGTTCACTTCCTGCAAGGTTGACTATAATGCCCGTTTGTCCTGAATCAATTCGTTCGACGGCAAACATGAGCATTGCCAGAAACAGGATGACGGCGGTAATGATTCCACCAAGACCAAACTTCATGATTTTTTTTGTCGTTTCCATAATGTGCCCTTTAAAGTTTGAACATTTAATCTGCTGGAGTTAGAAGCTCAATTTCGTTACCTCCGGATTGTGGTCAGACAAGAAGCCGGTAGTTCCGTCTGGCTCTTTCGGAATATACGAACTCTTCACTTTAATTTGTGGAGTGACGAAGATAAAGTCGATTTTTTCACATTCTTCATCAGGTATTTTTCCGAAATTATGGAAAGTATAATCAACACCGATCTTTTCTGTGGCCAGTTTGAAAGCATCTTTCAAGATGAATTCATTGGTAGTCAGTGTCTGATAAGCTTCTGACTGGTCGTTAACATTGAAGTCTCCAGTTAAAACGGTAGGTTTGTTGCCTACAATTTCCTTGATCTTATCGATAATCAGCAAGGCTCCTTTTCTACGAGCTTCTACGCCCACATGGTCGAAATGAGTGTTGACCGCCATGAAGATTTTCCCGTTCTTTTTGTCTTTCAATTTAGCCCAAGTGGCAATACGGGTACAGGCACCGTCCCATCCGATAAAGCCTACGCTATCTGGATATTGTGACAACCAGAATGTGTTTGAATCCAAGACTTCAAAACGGTCTTTCTTGAAAAACAAGGGAGCATATTCACCGGCTGTGTGACCATCGTCTCGGCCCACACCCACTGCGGTATATTCAGGAAGGCGTTCTTTCAAGTCTTCCATCTGATTGTGCAAGACTTCCTGCATACCCACAACATCGAGGTCGTTTGTGTGGATGAATTTTGCAACTGAGTCCTTACGGAATTTCCAGTTGTTCTGCTGGTCTTCCGGATTATCGTAACGAATGTTGAAAGTAGCCCAGTTTACTTCTGTTAGAGGCTCTGACTTCTGATTTGAAGAACAAGCAGCCATGGATAACCCCATCAAGGCTGCAATAGCCATTTTAAAATTCATTTTCATTGTTGAATGTATTGAAATTAAATGTATAGTGGGTTAACGATACTGGTTTGTACATACTTATTTCCCACAAAATCGTATGGCTTAACCCATACAAAAATACAATATCTTTTTATTAAAGAAACGAATGAAACATTTTTTTAATCTATAAAAACGGCTCACTCGTTTCTTTTGATTTCCCTATCAGAAACTTAAGGTCGTTATTTGAGGATTGTGGTCGGACAAGAATCCAGAGTCACCTTCCGGTTCTTTGGGGATGAATGAAGTTCCCACCTTGATTTGAGGAGTTGTGAAAATAAAATCAATCTTTTCGCGTTCCTCAAGAGGAAGTTTTCCGAATTCATGGATGGTATAGCTTACGCCTAATTTCTTGGTGGATATTTTATAAGCATCTTTAAATACAAATTTGTTGGTGGTCAGTGTAGTGTATGCATCCGATTTATCTGTAACGTTAAAGTCGCCAGTAAGAAAAGCAGGACGGTCACCTACGATATCCTGTATACGTCTCATGATGAGGAGTGCCCCTTCGCGGCGGGCTACCACTCCCACGTGGTCAAAGTGTGTATTGACCACCATAAAGATTTTTCCATTTTGTTTGTCCTTTAGTTTCGCCCAAGTGGCAATACGGGTACAGGCACCGTCCCATCCGATAAAACCTATGCTGTCAGGGTATTGTGACAACCAGAATGTGTTGCTGTCCAATAATTCAAAACGATCCTTCTTGAAGACTACCGGGTTATAAGCTCCTTCTGTTTTGCCATCCACTTTTCCAACACCGATAAATTTATATTCAGGAAGACGTTGCTCTAAATCCTTCAGCATGGGATGATAAACTTCTTGCATTCCCAAGACATCTATATCATGTACCTTGATAAATTTGGCGATGGAATCTTTACGATACTTCCAGTTGTTTTGTAAATCAACGGGGGTGTCATAGCGTACATTAAATGTTGCACAACTTAATTCTGTTTGTGATTCTGATTTTTGATTCGTTGAGCAGGCAGTCATAGAAAGGCTCGCTAAAGCCGCGATTACCAGTTTGAAGTTCATTTTCATAGTTATTTTTAATAAATTGAATAGTACATTAGATTGTTAATTATTAACAACACCTTGTAAATAGATGCTAACAAAAGGAAAAAACTTCCTATCTTTACACAAAATTACAATAAAAACTTATGAGTCATATACAATTGGGAAAATATAATCGACTGGAAGTAGTTAAAGAAGTCGATTTTGGAGTGTATCTTAACGGTGACGAGGATGGTGAAATTCTCCTTCCTACTCGTTACGTTCCAGAAGGATGCAAGCCAGGTGATGTATTGAATGTTTTCATTTATCTGGATATGGATGAACGTTTGATAGCTACTACCCTCAAACCCTATGTTCAGGTGGGGCAGTTTGCTTGCTTGGAAGTAGCGTGGACCAATCAGTTCGGAGCTTTCTTGAATTGGGGACTTATGAAGGATTTATTTGTTCCTTTCCGTGAGCAGAAGATGAAGATGGTGAAAGGAAATCGTTATGTAGTTCATGCACATTTGGATGAAGAAAGTTATCGTATTGTAGCTTCTGCCAAGGTAGAACGTTATTTGTCGAAAGAAAAGGCACCTTACGAACGTGGTGAACAGGTGGACTGTATGGTATGGCAGAAAACGGATCTTGGTTTCAAGGTTATCGTAGACAACAAATACAGTGGCATGCTCTTTAAAAATGAGGTGTTCCAGCAGTTGTGTACCGGTATGCAGCTACGTGCTTTTGTGAAGCAAGTGCGTGAAGATGGCAAAATAGACTTGGAACTCCAGCAGCGTGGTGTGCAGAAGGTAGATGACTTTTCAGAAGTGTTGCTTCAGTATATCAAAGATAACGGAGGTCGCACTTCCATCAATGATAAGACCGATGCCGAAGAAATTTACGCAACGTTTGGTGTGAGTAAAAAGACGTTCAAGAAGGCAGTAGGTGAACTGTATAAGAAACGTTTGATTGTTTTGGAAGAAGGAGGAATCCGATTGTCTCACGATTGAGTCGGTTTTCCCTAAAAGAAATAGGAATCTCCCTAAAAGGGTTTGGGGAGATTCTGTTGTAGGAGGATTTTTATCCTCCTATTTTTGTATCAGAAATAAAATAAACTGGTACGATTATGAAAACTAGGAGCTTTTTACTTTTTTTGTTGATGGCTGTTTGTTGGACAGTGCTTCCAGCTTCTGCATCGCGTTTCGGTGACTTGCGTATTCACGCACGTTTCATTACTGATAGAATGGCTTATGAATTGAATCTTTCCAATCGTCAGTATGATGATGTATTTGAAATCAATTATGACTTCTTTTATAATGTGGCACCTTACATTGATAGAATGTCGTATGGTGATCCTTATGCAGTAGATGCCTACTATCGTTATTTGGATGAACGCAACGATGATTTGAGATGGGTCCTTTCACGCAAGAAGTATGTTCGGTTTATGCGGTTGGAACATTTCTATCAGCCGGTATATGTGGTGAACCGTGTTTGTCATATTCGTATTTATAATGTTTATCCTAACAGATCTTATTTCTATTACGGACGACCGGCTCATTATTATTCTTACCGTGGAGGTCATTGCCGTCATAGTTATGGAGGGATAAGCTTCTATAGAAAAAATTATAGCCGCCATTATAATCATTCGGTTTATACCGGTCGTTATCAAAGTTTGAGAAGTCCTTCTCGAACCCGTGATTTCCCGAGAACAAGTGGAAATGTACGCCCTTCTGCAAGTGATTCGAACAAAAGACCTGGAAGAGGAAACTCTTTGATTGATAGAGTGGACAGAAGACCTTCCTATCGACTGGAATCGGTTCACTCATCGGGAAGACGTCCTGCAGTCTCTTCGCGTCAGCCAGAGCGTACTGACAGAGTGACTCGTCCCAGCATTTCACGCCCGAACGGAAATTCCCGTCCGACTCGTGAATACAGACGTCCGGAATCAAACTTAATTCGTTCGGCTGGATTGCGAACGATGGAGCATAAGTCGCCGGAGGCTAGTCCCAATCGTTCCAATATAAGAAATCATGGTTCTTCTTATAGACGTTCTTCACGCTCTGAATCGTTGACTGGACGACTGGTGCAGAGAAGTTCAACAAGAAACGGCAGTTCAGAAGGAAGACGTTTGGCAGAACTTCGGAGTCATCGTTGATGGGATTCGTCCTCGCTTGGAGGAAGATGAATCGTTTTGCTCCTGGCATAAAATCCTTAATTAGACCAATTACCATTCTTTCATACAAATTCTCCAGAATCCGTTCCGTGTCTTTCCTTTGACATCGGAGCGGATTCTTTTTTCTGGATTGTATGTAGCTTTCAGACTGCATGCAATGTTTCAAAACAAGTTTTCCTTTTGAATTTTAATGACATTGAGGAGGGCAACATTCAGATAGAATTTGTATCTTTGAGCCATATCGGTGGTCCGATAATAATCGATTATATAAAAAAGAATTGTATGAGAAGAATTTCATGTAAAGGTTGGATTGGTGCAGGTGTGCTGGCTTCAACATTATTTATGGCATCATGCACGCATGAGGTGAAGGTAGAGGAGGTATCTTTATTGCCATTACCTGGCGAGATACAACAGACGGAAGGTGTTTTTGTATTGAAGAATAATGCAAAAATTGGATTTTCAGATCCGTCTTTGGAACCGGCTGCCGGTTATTTGGCCGAAATGTTGTCAAGAGCAACAGGCTATTCTTTGACAGCAGTATCTGGTAAGGGAGATATTTCTTTGCAGAACGGAAAAACAGGTGAGAAAGTCGGCGCTTATACTTTACGTATTGCAGACAATCAGATTGAAATCAAGGGTAACGGTTATTCTGGTGTAATTTCAGGTATTGAAACGTTGCGTCAGCTTTTCCCGCCTCAAATTGAATCGAAGGAAGAAGTTGGAGGGATAGACTGGGCCGTTCCTAATGTAAGTATTACCGATGTTCCCCGTTATGAGTGGCGTGGCTTGATGTTGGACGTTTCTCGCCATTTCTATGATAAGGAAGAGGTAAAGGAATTTCTGGACTTGATGTCTCTCTATAAAATGAATAAATTCCACTGGCATTTGACAGATGATCAGGGATGGCGCGTAGAAATCAAAAAATATCCGTTGCTTACAGAAAAAGGTGCTTGGAGAACCTTCAACAAACATGACCGCGGTTGTATGGAAAAAGCAAAGTCTGAAGACAATCCGGATTACGAAATTGATGTAAAGAAGTTGCGCGTTGAAAAAGGCGACACTTTGTATGGCGGATTTTATACACAGGCTGACATCAAGGAAATCGTATCGTATGCAGCGGTAAGAGGTATTGATGTCATTCCAGAAATAGATATGCCGGGTCACATGTTGGCTGCTGTAGGCAATTATGAAGGATTGGCTTGTAATGAAAAGGTAGGATGGGGAGCTACATTCTCTTCTCCGATGTGTCCAGGTAAGGATAAAGCCATCAACTTCTGCAAAGATGTTTATAAAGAAATCTTTGATTTGTTCCCTTATAAATATGTTCATATCGGAGGGGATGAAGTGGATAAGACCAATTGGGAAAAATGTCCGGATTGTCAGAAACGGATGCGTGTGAATCATTTGAAATCGGAAGCGGAACTTCAGTCTTGGTTCAATCATGAAATGGAAGCATTCTTCAATGCGAATGGAAAAGAAATGATTGGTTGGGATGAAATTATTGAAGGAGGTTTGTCAGAGACTTCTACAGTTATGTGGTGGAGAAGTTGGTCAAAAGATGCTTCAAAGAAAGCTACCGCTCATGGCAATAAGGTGATTTATACCCCAAATGCTCCTTTCTATCTCGATTATCAGCAGGATAAGAAGAGTATTGTCAACATCTATAATTACAATCCAGAATTGGAAGGAATGACAGATGCTCAGAAAGAGTTGATTATGGGAGTTCAAGGAAACATCTGGTGTGAATGGATTCCATCACGTGAACGTATGCAGTATATGGCGGCTCCACGTATGTTGGCTATTGCAGAACTGGGTTGGACCAATCCTAACCAGAAGGACTGGGAAGGCTTCAAGAAGAGACTCTCTAACCAGTTTAAGCGTCTGAATGTGATGAATATCAACTATCGTATTCCTGATTTGGAAGGCTTCAACAATAACAATGTATTTATTGGTGAAGGTGTAGTGGCACTTACTTGTTTGGATCCAAGTGCAGAAATTCATTATACGACTGATGGAAGTATGCCTACTTTGGATTCACCGAAGTATGAAGATACGATTCGTGTCAAGGAAACTACCGATTTCACTTTCCGCTTGTTCCGTGCGAATGGAAAGAAGAGTGATTTCGTGAAGACACGTTATGTAAAAGGTGTGTACTCTCCAGCTGTGCAGGTGGCTCCTTCTACTCCAGGTCTGAAAGCGGTATGGCACGAATATAGAGGAGATTCTTGCGATAAGATTGCTGGTAAGGTCAATGGTACTTACCGCATTGAAGATGTGGTGATTCCTAAGGGAGTAAAAGGAAATATCGGCTTGCTTATCAATGGTTATATCAAGGTTCCTAAAGATGATATTTATACATTTGTATTGCTTTCTGATGATGGTAGTGTCTTGCGTATTGACAATGAGCTGGTTATTGACAACGATGGACCTCATGCTCCAAGAGAAATCGTCTGTGAAAAAGCAATGAAGGCTGGTTATCATCCTATTGAAGTTCGTTACTTTGACCATAACGGAGGAACTTTGCAGTTGAAAGTATTTGCTTCAGATGGTAAGTTGATTCCTTTCACAAACTTATATGCTCATTAATCTCCTGCTTGAATCGGGTTGCTTTCTACTGAAGTGAGGAGTGACCGTTAAGGTATGAGAACATAAAAAAGTGTCCCATCTTACTTTTACAAGGTAAGATGGGACACTTTAGTTTTACGAAGGAATTTATCAAATAGCTGCATTCATATTACAGCCAGATATTGTGCATTGCATTTTAATTACATAGCCAACGGGATTCCTTTATAGAAATCTAAGATTTTAGTACGGAATAGGTAGTCGTACTTTGCTTGAATCCGGTCGGATATGGTCTTCATCCAATTGGTACGTGATTCGTTGTATGCCGTTGCTGTTGCTTTACCGTACGTATATTTTTCTTTCATCAGGTTGAAAGATACGTGAGCCGCTTCTTCTGCACTGAGACTGCTCTTATAACGGCTTTCTGCTCCTACAGCATTGTAATAAGCCACTTGGATTTCTTTATACAAACTCTTCTTGCTGTCTTCAAGCTGCCAGTTGAGCGATGTCTGCTGGATGCGGGCAAGGCGCGTCTGGTTTCTTGTGCTCAGTCGGTTAAAGAGAGGTACACTCAGTTGGATACCTACAAATTGACTGAAGTTGTCTTTCAACTGCTTTCCGAATTCTACATTGTTTCTACCGTTCATTTTATAAAAGTTCGTACTCAATCCTGCAGCAAGTGCCAACTGGGGAAAGTATCCGCTTTTTGCGATGCGAATATTGTGAGCAGCTCCTGCAAGGCGGTATTGTGCAGCTTTGATGGATGGCTTAGACAATACGGCCTGATTGTAAATTTCGTCTGGAGTATCGAGCTTTTCATATACCATATCGGAATGTATATCCGGTGACTCGATGCTGAAATTTTCGGGTGAAGGAAGCTCCAACAATTGGGTGAGGTCAAGCATGGCAAGTTGCAGGTTATTGTCGGCCTGTACTGCAGAAAGACGATCCTGCTCAACGCGTGCTTTGGCTTCATACCATTCTGCTTCTGATGCTTTTCCACTTTTGAAAAACGCTTCTTTCTCTTTTAATAAATCTTGGCTCATGGTCACTTGTTCGTGAGCTATTTTAGCCAGCTCCTCATTAAACAGAACCTGCAGATATGATGAGGCTATCTGAATGCTGATATCTTCTTTGGCTTGATTCAAGTCCTCCATGGCAGCTTGCAGGTCCAATTTTGCGAGTGCAATGGTATTGGGAATTTTCAAACCAGTAAAGAGAGGAATGTTGGTATTCAGGTTCAAAGTCGTATTTTGAGTGTTGATACTTTGATAGGTATTATCCGCCTGGATGCTTCGACCAAAGTTAAAAGAGTGTGAAGCTGATCCCGTTAAATTGGGGAGACGACTCCATTTGGCAGTATTCAGTTGGACCTTATTCTGATTATAGGTTACTTCTTTCTGCTTGATGGCCAGATTGTGTTCGATGGCATAATCGATGCATTGTTTTAGATTCCATCTTTCTTGTCCGTGGGTAGCCGACAGGCCGCACCAGACACCGAGCAACGCTAAGAATATTCTTTTCATGACTTAAAATTCTTTCTTTAATCCTCTTACCAATTCGTTTTCTTTCAATCCTTCTTTGATTTCCACCTGCATACCGTTGCTGATGCCAGCTGTAACAGCTTTGCGTGTGAATTTTTGATTTGGAACACTGTCGGTCAGCACATATACATAGGTATGGTTGCCTGTAAATTCCAAAGCACTTTCAGGGATACAGAGAGCTTGTTCGGCACGCTGCAGTTCAATTTCTGCATTCGCACTGTATCCAGAACGGATCTTTACACCTTCCGGAACAGTTATCGCAGCCTTGATTTCAAACTGGTTGGCTCCATTGTTTTCAACGCTTTTAGGTGAAATGTATTCCAATATGGCTTTAAATTCCATGCCTTGAAGAGCACCGATGGTAATTTTTACAGGAATGTTTTCTTTGATACGTCCAACTTCTGTTTCATCTACATTGCCTTTGAAAATCAAATCCGACATATCAGCCACCGTAGCAATGGTCGTACCGTCGTTGAATGTATTACTCATGATTACAGAATTTCCCACCTTGATAGGTACATCCAAAATGAGTCCCGTAATGGTGGAACGGATTAATGTGCTGCTGAAAGATGCACTGTTTTTAGTGATACCGTCTTTGATAATCTCTAAGTTGTCTTTGGCAGCTTGCAATTCTTCACGTGCCTGTTGGTTGGCCAGGAGGGCCTTTTCATATTCTTCCGAGCTTACCAATTTCTTTTCATAAAGTTTCTCTACACGTTCAAAGTCAATGGTCGATTGTTTCCCGTTCATGGTAGCTAATCGCAGTCGGCTTTCGGCAGCGTTCAATTGTCCTAATTCGGGTATTACCTTAACCTTGGCAATGATTTCTCCCTTTTTGATGGTTTCTCCAGCTTCTTTATAGACTTCAGAGATGATTCCTGAAATCTGAGGCTTGATTTGTACCTCATCGCGTGGCTCTATTTTACCTGTTGCGATAGTCGTTTGTACGATGTCGCTTTTTTCAGCTTTCAAGATTTGGTAAACTATTTCTTTTGGTTGAGATTTCTGATACAGAAAAACAAATGTACTTAAGAAAAGTAGTGCAATGAGCACGGATACGATTATTTTAATGACCTTTTTCATAAAGTGTAAATTAGTTTTGAATGGAGTTATATTAATGCAATATAGTCAATTGATACGGCCGGAGATCATTCATCACGGATTGCGTCTATCGGCTTGATTTTTAAAGCACGGAATGCAGGAGCGAGACCGGCAAGAATGCCCAAAAGGAGTAGAAGAACGGTAGCTCCTACCGCTCCCCAAAAATCAATCTGAAAGTGTGCTGGTGACATAGGGGTAGAAGCGGCCTTTTCAACGATGTTCAGCAGGAAAACGGAGAATGAGATACCGGTCATTCCTGACAAGATCGTCAATACCATACTTTCTGAAAGAATTTGTTGGAGAATGTCCTTCGGCTGTGCACCGATAGCCCTTCGGATGCCTATTTCGCTCGTCCTTTCTTTGACGGTAACCATCATGATGTTACTTACGCCGATGGCACCGGCCAACAAGGTGCCGAGTCCTACTAACCATCCTAATATCTTGATGCCAAGGAATAAATTGTCGACCATGCTGAACATGGCTTCTGCATTTACGCATATAATAGCTTGCTGGTCATCGGGATGTACGAAATGTGCTTGTTTGACTACAGCTTCTACCTTCTTGGCCACAGACGTGATGGAGTATCCTTGTTTTGCAGTGAAGCACAGCAAATCTATTTTATCTCCTCTGTTATAATTCTTTTGCATGGTAGTGAAAGGAATGATGACGGAGGTCTCAGCTTTCCCTTGTACGGAAAGATTGCCTGGAGCCATGTTTACACCCACCACTTGGTAATAGATACCGTTGATTTGAATCATTTTTCCGCAAGGGTCTTCTTTTTCTGGAAAGAGCGTTTCATAGATGCGGCTACCTAATACGCAGACGCGTCTCTGTTCTTTGATATCTATTTCGTTGATTGGACGTCCAATGGTTATTTGTGGTTCCTCGATTTTCTGATAAATAGGATGCTGCCCCTTGAGCGTTCCAGAAATCATTTTTTCTTGGTACATGACTAAGACTCCCCAACGTGTAATGTTGGATGTGACGATGTCAATTTCCGGGACCAGCTGTTTGACCCGGTCGACATCCTTGTCGTCCATGCTCCAGGTTCTTCCTTGCTGGAATCCTTTGTATGCTTTGCTGGTCTTTGAGGCCCCGATGAATCCGGAGTTGGTAGCAAATCCTTGGAATTGCACTTCCATTAAACTTTGCATACCCTTTTGTCCTCCCATGAGGGAAATCAGCATGAAAATCCCCCAAAAAATACCAAAGGCGGTAAGAAGACTTCGAGTCTTGTTTCGGGTGATGGTAAGAAGTATTTCTTCCCAAGTATCTAAATCAAATTGTTTCATATCCGTTCTAATCTGCTCTAAGTGCTTCTATAGGTCGGATGCGGACGGCTTTTTGTGCGGGGAAAAAGCCTGCCAAGGTTCCGGCTATAATCAGCGTGATCGTAGCTTGTATAGCTATCGTTATATCAACTGTAGGATTCTCAAAAACAGTGACTGAGAAGGCTCCGGCATCTACTGTCTTTTCTCCTGCAACAAGGTTCATGTATTCGGTGACGGCAATACCTGCTACCATACCGATGTATCCGAAGAAAGTGGTGATGAGGATACTTTCTGAGATGATGAGGGTCAGGATGGAAGAAGGTTTGGCACCCAATGCCTTTCGTATTCCAAATTCATGGGTACGTTCTCGTACGGTGATTAACATGATGTTGCTGACCCCCACAATCCCACTTAATAGCGTAAAGATGCCAATCACCCAAATGGCGATATGGAGGAGCTGGGTAGCCGACTGTTGCTGCAGGTTCTGTTTTATTCGGTTCCAAATCCAGATGGCTCCATCATCGGTAGGGGAGAAATGCTTTCTCTTGGCCATGGAAGCACGATAATTCTTCTCAAACAACTCATTGCTGGCGACATCTGGAAGATTTTTCGTGCTAAAAACGATATTCTCTATGGTATCTCCCTTAAAGTAGATCATCTGGATCGTAGACAGTGGAACCAGTGCAGGAGGAGAAAATGTATTTTGGTCGGTGTAGATACCGATTACTTGATACACAACTCCTTGAGCATGTATATACTTTCCAATGGCTTCTGAAGAAGCGAACAGTATCTTGGCCGTTTTCTCATGAAGAACAATCACTTTCCGGCGTTCGTCTATATCTCGTTTGTTGATGAATCGTCCTTTAACGACATTGACAGATTTCAGCTCTGGATAGTTGGGTAAAACTCCGTCTAAGGTGATGGTCACATTTTCTTTTCCATAACTTAATATGGCTTCCGATTTGCTGCAGGTGGCTCCCACTTTATCTATGTGTTTGGAGAAACTGGGATGTGTGAGGTACATGTCTTGCGTGTTGAAAGCGATGCTTCGTCCTTCATTCATACCTTCGAAAAATTCAGCCGTCATTCCAGGGAATATTTCTACCGTATTCATTTTCATGCTGGAGGATTGTTTCTCAAACGCATGGATCAGACCGTTCCCGGCACCTAACAGTACAATCAGCATGAAGATCCCCCATGCTACAGCAAAGCCGGTAAGTGAAGTACGCAGCTTGTTGCGTTTGATGGTGCCGAGTATTTCTTCTATTATGTCAAGCATGTTGTTGTCATTTAAAATAAGTACTGGTACCGAAAGGAGAATTGTCATGGTTGACATTGTCTTCGATTCGTTCAATCAGTCCGTCTTTGATGTGAATGATTTTATCGGTTTGGTTGGCCACTCCACTCTCATGGGTTACCACGATGATGGTCAGCTTTTCCTTTTCATGCAAATCTTTTAAAAGTTGCATGACCTCAATGGAGGTTTTGCTGTCGAGTGCACCGGTTGGCTCGTCTGCAAGAATAATTTGGGGCTTGGTGATTAAAGCTCGTGCAATGGCTACACGTTGTTTTTGTCCGCCCGACATCTCGTTAGGCATGTGGTAGGCCCAATCCTTCAATCCTAACTTATCTAAATATTCTAACGCCAATTGGTTCCTTTTTTTTCTTCCAACCCCTTGGTAGAACAAAGGCAATGCCACGTTTTCCATGGCATTTTTGAAAGAAATCAAGTTGAACGACTGGAAAATGAATCCGATCATCCGATTTCGGTATTCGGCAGCTTTTGCTTCACTGAGTTCTTTGATCAACACTTTATTCAAGTAATATTCTCCCGAATCGTAATTGTCTAGAATTCCTAAAATGTTTAATAAGGTAGACTTGCCTGATCCGGAAGCTCCCATTATGGATACAAATTCCCCAGGATTGATGTCTAGAGTGATTCCTTTCAATACATGCAAGGGAGCGCCGTTATTGTATGTTTTGTTTATTTCCTTCAGGTGAATCATGATTGTTTTTGTATTTATGTCTAAAAACATCGCTAAATTAGGAAAAGTTACCTAGCTGTCTAAATATTTATGGAAAAATTTGTTGGATATAGACTGATTCAGTATTTTTGTCTTAATAAAATTAACCCTAAACAAATAATGTCATGATAGAAAAATCTTATGTGGTAGGTATGGATATTGGCGGTACAAATACTGTATTCGGTATCGTTGATTCTCGTGGTAATGTATTGGCTTCTGATTCTATTAAGACTCACAGTTATGATAAAATCGAAGAATACGTTGATGCAGTTTGCTCAAAATTGACTCCTTTGTTGGATAAAGTGGGTGGAACTGAAGCAATCAAAGGTATGGGTATTGGTGCCCCAAATGGTAACTACTATAACGGTACCATTGAATTCGCTCCAAATCTTCCATGGAAAGGAGTTATTCCATTGGCTTCTTTGTTTGAAGAAAAATTAGGTATTCCTACTGCTTTGACAAACGACGCTAATGCTGCAGCAATCGGTGAAATGACTTATGGCGCAGCACGTGGTTTGAAGGATTTTATCATGATTACATTGGGAACTGGTGTAGGTAGTGGTATTGTTATTAATGGCCAGTTGGTATATGGTCATGACGGCTTTGCTGGTGAATTGGGTCACGTGGTAGTTAACCGCGAAGGTCGTGCTTGTGGTTGTGGACGTAAAGGTTGTTTGGAAACTTATTGTTCTGCTACAGGTGTGGCTCGTACGGCTCGTGAATTCTTGGCAGCTCGTACTGAACCTAGCTTGTTGAGAGAAATTCCTGCTGAAGAAATCGTATCAAAAGATGTATATGATGCAGCAGTTCAAGGTGATAAATTGGCTTTGGATATCTTTGAATATACCGGAACCATTTTGGGTCAGGCTTTGGCTGATTTCATCGCTTTCTCTAGCCCTGAAGCAATCGTGTTGTTCGGTGGCTTGGCTAAATCTGGAGATTATATCATGAAACCAGTTCAGAAAGCTATGGAAGCTAATGTATTGAAGATCTATGCAGGCAAAACTAAACTCTTGTTGTCTCAGTTGAAAGATGCTGATGCTGCAGTGTTGGGTGCAAGTGCATTGGGTTGGGAAGTTAAAGAAGGCTAATCAGATAAGCTCCTAAATAGGGTGACGGGTCAGATTCTCATTGATGAATCTGACCCGTCATTTTTTTTCTGTCTTGAAATACGGACAACAAAAAAACCGACTTGCATAAAGCAAATCGGTTTTTATGTAAGGAATAGTAGGTTTCAGATTAGGCGTTAACGCGTTTTTCCTGAATTCTAGCCTTCTTACCAGTAAGAGCACGCAAATAATACAATTTAGCGCGACGAACCTTACCAACTTTGTTAACTACGATGCTGTCGATAGCCGGAGATTCCAATGGGAAAATACGTTCAACACCGATAGTACCTGACATTTTACGTACTGTGAAACGTCTCTTGTCACCGTGACCAGCGATTTTGATAACAACACCGCGATACAACTGAACGCGTTCCTTTGTTCCTTCAACGATACGGTATGCTACTGTAATAGTGTCACCAGCTTTGAATGAAGGATGCTGTTTGCCAGTAGCAAATGCTTCTTCTGCAATTTTAATTAAATCCATTTTTTAAAAATTAAATTGTTTATCGTTACAACGCAACATATCAAGTAACACTTCTTTGACAGCGATTGCGCGAAAGCGATGCAAAGTAAGTGATTTTTTGATAATTAGCCAAAGATTTGATTCGCTTTTTCTTGCATTCTTGCAAAAAATGATTTTTTTAGTTATTTTTGACGAATAAACTTATGAAACGATGAAGTATATGAATGTTAAAAAGAGTCTCGCCTTCAATATGCTTTTGTCTTTAGGCATATTATCAGGTTGTAACTCAGGATATTCAGTAATCAGCATAGAGGGGGGAAGAGTCCCTATGACCGCTAAGTACGACCGTCCTGATGCTGACCAAGAGGTGTCTGCCATTTTAAAAAACTATAAAATGGAATTAGATAGTATCATGTCGCCTGTAATAGGGTATGCAGCTCGAAACTTAGAATCCTATCGACCGGAATCTCCCATGTCGAACTTGATGTCCGATTTGTTGCGTAACACTGCAGTTCAGGTATTGGGAAAGCCTGCCGACGTGGCTGTAATGAATATAGGCGGAATACGCAATTCCTTCACAAAGGGGGAAATTACCTTCGGAAATGTTTTTGAAATTTCACCTTTTGAAAATAGCTTCTGCGTTTTGGTGATGCGGGGAGATGTCTTGCAGGAACTTTTCACTCAGATTGCAGCCGTACATGGCGAGGGATTGAGTGGGGCCAAGTTGGAGATAACGAAAGATGGTCAATTGCTCTCGGCTTCTGTCAACGGACAGCCTATTGAACCATCCAAAGAGTATACTGTAGCAACGATTGATTATTTGGCGGAAGGCAATGACAAGATGCCTGCCTTTAAGAAAGCCAAATCTAAAATAATACCCGATAAATTGCTCCTTCGTTCTTTGTTGATGGACTATGTCAAGGACTGCCATCGTAAAGGTATTTTTATAGATGCGAAAGTAGAAGGAAGAATCGTTGTTCGATAAAGTGTAGATGAATATGAAGAAAATGTATTTTTTGCTGCTTTTCTGTTTTGCAGCAAGTGTGCTGACGGCACAAGAAATGAAGGAGGTCCTTATCCTTCATACTAACGACATGCACAGTCGCATTGAACCTTTCCATGATAATTATGCCGATACTTTGCTGGCTGGCAAGGCTGGAATGATTCGCAGGGCACATTTCGTGAAAGAACAGCGTCAAGCTCATGAAAACGTCCTGCTCTTTGATAGCGGTGATTTCTGTCAAGGTACACCTTATTATAATATGTTTAAGGGAGAGGTTGAAATCAAGCTGATGAATGCAATGAAATACGATGTCTGTACCATCGGTAATCATGAGTTTGATTTCGGTCTGGACAATATGGCACGACTTTTTAAGATGGCCGATTTCCCGGTAGTATGTGCCAATTACGATGTGACCGGTACGGTGCTGGAAGGCTTGGTAAAGGAATATGTCGTACTGGAAAGAGATGGAATCCGAATCGGCGTATTCGGCTTGTCTCCTCAGATGGAGGGGCTGGTTCCTCACGATAAGTTCGGGAATGTGAAGATGGAGGATCCGTTGTCGGAAGGACAACGCATAGCCACTTTGTTGCGTGAAGAAGAACATTGCGATTTGGTCGTCTGTTTGTCTCATCTGGGATGGGATACCGGAGCCTATAGTGATGGAGAACTGATTGAAAATACCCGAGATATTGATATCGTATGTGGAGGTCATTCACATACTTATTTTGAAGCTCCCAAAGTGTTGAAGAATATTGATGGAGAGGATGTCTATGTTTCTCAGATGGGAAAACATGGAGCTTTTGTAGGAGAAATGCTCGTGAAATTACAAAAGAATTAATGCCTTATGAGAAGATCAATTGTTTGGATAAGTGCTTTATTGTTGAGCTGCATTTCAGCTGTAGCTCAAGAGTCGGTGGTTCTTGAACAGATAAAAGATACGGTAGCCTGTCGTCAATGGGTAGATGCCCAATTGTCTGCCATGTCACTGAAAAAGAAAATAGGCCAGTTGTTCATCCATACCGTCGCTCCGTTGGTAACACAGCAGAACAAGGCTAATATCGCTTCTGCCGTGAAGGAATACGGAATAGGAGGACTTTTGTTTTCAGGTGGTGAAATGGAGAAGCAGGTTCTTCTCACCAATTATGCTCAGGAAATGGCCCATATTCCTTTGATGATTACTTTCGATGGAGAATGGGGATTGTCAATGCGTTTGAAGAATACCCCGAAATTTCCTCGGAACCGCGTCTTGGGATGTATTGAAAATGATACCCTTCTTTATGAGTATGGTAAAGAAGTGGCACGTCAATTGCGTGAAATTGGGGTGACTGTCAATTTCGCTCCTGTAGCTGATGTAGATAACAATCCGCGTAATCCGGTGATAAACACGCGTTCCTTTGGCAGCCGTCCGCAGGCAGTAGGTGAAAAAGTCGTCGCATATTCTCGCGGGTTGGAAGATGGGGGAGTGTTGGCTGTGTGCAAGCATTTTCCTGGACATGGAGATACGGAAGTGGATTCTCACAAGTCGCTTCCGGTACTTTATTTTAATCGTGAACGTCTTGACAGCGTGGAACTTTGTCCGTTCAAAAAGGCTATTTCAGCTGGAGTGGGCGGAATCATGATCGGGCATTTGCGTGTGCCTGCATTGTGCGATCGTCCCGCATCGATTTCCCATAATATTGTAACCAAGTTGCTGAAAAATGAGTTGGGATATAAGGGACTCGTATTTACCGATGCTTTGGAAATGAAAGGAATCTCCAACAATGCAGATGTGAGCGCACAAGCTTTGATAGCAGGATGTGACTTGCTGTTGGTCCCACGAAATCTGAAGCGTGAGATGCAAGGGGTCCTGAATGCGGTCAAAGCGGGCAAGCTGACAGAGAAGGAAATCACTGAAAAGTGTCGTAAGGTATTGACCTATAAGTATGCTTTAGGCTTGAACCATCGTCCGCTGATTGATGCCAAAGAAGCACGTAAACGCTTGAATCGGGCATATACAAAAGATTTGTCTGAACGGATAGATGCCGCTGCGGTAACGGTTGTGAAGGATGGCGATGAGGCTCTTCCATTGGACTTGTCGCTTTCAGGAACGGTTCTTTTGAGCCTTTCACCGACCTTGTCACAGACTTCTCCTTTTTATAGGACATTGAATCAGTCTTATCCGGTGGCATGGTTGCGTGCCAATCCAAACGATATGGCAGGGATACAGAAACGTCTTCGCCCTGCGCAGCGTGTCATTGTTACGGTACACACTTCAAAAGTTGAACCTTATTTGAATACCTTGTTGCAATTAGCCAAGGATAAACCCTTTATTCTGGTATGCTTTGAATCGCAGAAGGTCTTGAAAAAATTGGAACATGTAGTGGCACAGGCTTCGGCTGTCATTTTAGCCCATAAAGATACCGATGCTCTCCAGCATTACGTTGCAAATGTTTTACTCGGAAAGCGAAAAGCGTCGGGCCATTTGTCAGTGGCACTGAACGATGAATATGTGGCAGGAAGTGGAGTCGTCATAGACCCTAATTCACCTCATCATTATTCTCCTGAAGAATTTGGAATGCGTTCAAGTGTGTTGAATCGTATCGACAGCGTGGCTTTGGAAGGAATTCGTAAGGGAGCTTATCCGGGATGCCATGTTCTGATAACCAAAAATGGGTATCCGGTTTATAATAAATGTTTCGGAACGCATACGTATGAGTCCAAGACTCCGGTGTCTGAAAATGATTTATACGACTTGGCTTCTTTGAGCAAAACGACCGGAACGATGCTGGCTGTAATGAAATTGTATGATGAAGGGAAATTGGGACTTACGGATAAGGTGGTGAAATACCTTCCTCAAATGACTGGAGCCATCGGGCGCGTTACTATTCAAGACCTGCTGTATCATGAGTCGGGACTTCCTGCTTATCTACCTTTCTATAAGAAAGCGATTGATAAATCCAGTTGTAAGGGAGGTATGTATCGTAAATATCGGGATGCCAACCATCGGATTCAAATAGGAGAACGTCTGTTTATCTGTACGAACTTTTCCTTCTTGCCCGAGTGGGTATCCAAAACGGCATCCAAGGAATATTCGGAGCAAATAGCCGACGGCCTTTTTATCAAACCTGAATTTCGAGACGTCATACTCAAAGAAATAGCCGAGGCTCCTTTGAAAAGCCGTTCTTACCGTTACAGTTGTTTGAACTTTATGCTGTTGAAGGAAATCATAGAGAAGATTTCAGGTGAACCCATGGACAGCTATTTGGAGCGTGAGTTCTATAAGCCGATGGGATTGGCTTATACCGCTTATCGTCCGCTGAGGAAGTTCAAGAAAGAACAGATCGTTCCTACAGTAAAGGAAGATTTTCTGCGAGGAGGAATGTTGCAGGGCTTTGTACACGATGAAGCAGCTGCTTTTTTGGGTGGCGTTTCCGGAAATGCGGGGCTGTTCTCTACCGCTCGTGAAGTAGCACAGATTTATCAAATGCTTCTTGACAAGGGAATCTGCGGCGACCGTCGTTATTTATCGCGTGCCACTTGCGAACTTTTCCTTACGATGAAGTCGAAGAATAGTCGTAGAGGACTGGGATTTGACAAGCCGGATGTGAATCGGCCGGAAAAGGGGCCTTGTTCAGAAAATACCCCTGCTTCGGTAGTTGGACATACAGGATTTACCGGGACTTGTGCATGGGCAGACCCTACCAATGAATTGGTATTTGTCTTTTTGAGTAACCGTACTTATCCCAATCCTTACAATCGGAAGAATCTGATGCGTCTGAATATAAGACCTTCTATGCAACATCTTATGTATGAGTCACTTATAAAATAGAATTTATTTAGACAAAGTACAAATTATAAACATTGTGTAGGTTTTATGTATAAGTTCTCGTATAAAGTATTACCTTTGCAATACCAATTTAATGGTAATAATAATAACTTAACTTTTTGAACTTATGGCTTACGTAATTAGTAATGACTGTATCGCTTGCGGTACTTGTATCGATGAATGTCCTGTAGGTGCAATCTCTGAAGGTGACAAATACTCTATCAATCCTGATATGTGCACAGAGTGTGGTACTTGTGCTGATGTTTGTCCTTCTGAAGCTATCCACTTGGGATAATCGCTAAAGATTGATGACAAATAAAAAGGCTGCTATTTAGATAGCGGCCTTTTTATTTTTATATACTTGATATTTCGGGCGTTTTGACAACTCTGATAGGACAGGTAACTTTGAGATGACCTTAAGTTGTTTAGCTAATTCTTTTATCCTATTCCTCTGTTTAGGGTAGGATTCTAAACTTGTCGAGAAGAAAAATAAATTTGTCTTGGCGTTTCATCTAAAATAACCTGTCGTTTTAAGTAAAACGTCAAGTCGCTTTTTTAAAAACGACAGGTCGTTTTGATGTCTTTTGTAATGCAGTGATTATCAAGCTGTTGTGTTTGCTCTAAAAGTCGTATCTGAAGAGGCGGATACGTCGTTCGACTTGCATGGGGTTACAGACTGTAGTATCTCTTTTTTTAGGTCGAATGTCAGCCATTAGTTCTATTATATAAAAATCCTCCTAATCTTGGAACTGGGACAAGCATATTGCCTGAGAATCGGTTCTAAGCTTAGGAGGATAAGGGAGAGGGGTTCTTCTTTATTGAAGTTTAGCCAATGTCATTTTGATGCGACGCATTGCTTCTACGATGTTTTCGTCTGAAGTAGCATAACTCATGCGAATACATTCAGGAGCTCCGAATGAAGTACCTCCTACACAGGCTACATGTCCTACTTCAAGTAGATACATAGCCAAGTCGTCCGCATTGTGGATTACACGATCTCCGTCTTTCTTTCCGAAGAATGAGTCACATTTAGGGAAAAGATAAAAGGCACCCTGTGGATGGTTGACTTCCAATCCTGGAATTTCTTTTGCCAATTTCACGATGAGGTCACGGCGGCGTTCAAATGCTTGGCGCATTTGTTCTACCGGTTCTTGGGTACCCGTATAGGCAGCTTCTGCGGCTTTCTGGGATACAGAACAAGGTCCTGAAGTGTATTGGCCCTGAAGTTTGTTGACTCCCTTTACAATCCATTCCGGTGCGGCGATGAATCCGATACGCCATCCTGTCATGGCATAGGCTTTTGACACGCCGTTTATAATGACCACACGGTCTCTGATTTCAGCGAATTGTGCGATGCTCTGATGCTTTCCTACATAGTTGGTGTGTTCGTAGATTTCATCTGCGATGACGATGATGCGTTCATGTTTTGCGATGACCGTTGCCAGTCCTTTCAATTCTTCTTGAGAATAAACAGAACCTGTAGGGTTTGATGGAGAGCAGAGAATCAATGCACGGGTACGCGGAGTGATGGCTGCTTCCAATTGTTCTGGAGTAATTTTGAAATCTTGTTCGATTCCTCCCTTTACGATGACAGGAGTTCCTTCCGCTAATTTGACCATTTCTGGATAGCTCACCCAATAAGGAGCCGGTACAATCACCTCATCTCCTTTATTGACCAATGCCATGATGGTATTGCATACAGATTGTTTCGCTCCATTTGCACAACTGATTTGGCTGGGTTTGTACTCCAATCCGTTTTCTTTCTTCAGCTTTTCCACGATGGCGTTGCGGAGTGCCGGATAACCAGGAACAGGAGAGTAGCGGGAGAAGTTCTCATCTATTGCTTTTTTAGCTGCTTCTTTAATGTGGTCGGGGGTATTGAAGTCAGGTTCACCCACACTCATGTTAATTACATCAACACCTTGTGATTTAAGTTCGTTACTTTTCTGTGACATAGCCAGTGTTGCTGATGGCGACAGGCTGTTTAAACGATCTGATAGTTGATTCATAATGGTTTAGATTTAGTATTCAATTCACCTTGTTATACAAAAGAAGCTAAATTCTTGCATTGGCAGAGGAAATTAGCTTCTAAATGATTTTAACTTTTCTTGCTTTGAATTGCTGTTGTAATCAATAATCTGTAGAGCGGTTCAATCTCTTATGATTCGGTTGATTATTTGTTGAAATGCAATATATGGCCCATACGGTCTTTCTTGGTATGGAGATAACGCTCATTGTATTCGTTCGGAGTGACTTCGATAGGAATATTTTCTACGATTTCCAATCCGTAAGCTTCCAGACCTACACGTTTGACCGGGTTGTTGGTAAGCAGACGCATTTTTGTGATACCGATTTCACGAAGGATTTGTGCACCTACGCCATAATCGCGTTCGTCAGCTTCGTGTCCGAGGCAGATGTTGGCATCTACTGTATCCATACCTTCTTCCTGAAGTTTGTATGCTTTCATCTTTTCCATCAATCCGATGCCTCTACCTTCCTGTTTCAAGTAGACTACAGCACCTTTTCCTTCTTTTTCGATGAGCTGCATTGCTCTGTGAAGCTGTTCGCCGCAATCGCATCGTTTGGAAGCGAAGATGTCACCGGTAGCACATGAAGAGTGTACGCGGACCATCACTGGTTCACCTGGTTCGAAAGTTCCTTTGATCAAGGCAATGTGTTCCAAACCGTTGCTTTTCTGGCGGAAAGGAATCAGGTGGAAGTGACCGTATTCAGTAGGCATGTCTACTTCAACTCCTTTCACTACCAATGATTCATGTTTCAAACGGTAGGCAATCAAGTCGGCAATTGAGATGAGCTTGAAGCCATATTCATCAGCCATCTGGCGGAGTTGAGGCAAGCGAGCCATGGTACCGTCTTCATTCATCACTTCCATCAAGGCAGCGGCTGGCTGAAGACCTGCTAAGCGAGCCAAGTCAACACCGGCTTCTGTGTGGCCGGCACGACGAAGTACCCCTTTTTCCTGTGCATAAAGAGGATTGATGTGTCCTGGACGACCAAAGGTCTCAGGGGTTGATTTAGGATCAGCCAAAGCGCGGATTGTTTCAGCACGGTCATGTGCAGATACGCCGGTGGTACAGCCTTCCAATTTGTCTACGGTTACTGTGAACGGAGTTCCTAACATGGAAGTATTTTCAGTTACCTGACGTGAAAGGTTCAATTGTTCACAACGTGATATAGGTAGTGGAACGCAGAGTACACCTCTTGCGTGCTTCAGCATAAAGTTTACCTTTTCTGGGGTAATAAGTTCGGCAGCCACGATAAGGTCACCTTCGTTTTCGCGGTCTTCATCATCAACTACAATGACGATTTCACCTTTTCGAAAATCCTCAATGGCTTCTTCGATGGTATTCAATTTACTCTTTTCCATAATTCCTGTATATGTATTATATTAAATTCGATTTAATTCGTTCTTCTATGTTATTGTTGTTTCGTATGATTGTTTTCAAGTCGTTGTCCAAACGGACTCTGAATCGCCAGATGTTTAACCATACGATAAGTCCTGCGGGAACAATCAGACCAATCAAAAGGTTGAGCCAGCGGTTGTCAAACAGGCTCTTATGTGCTTTGATGGAAAGGTGTGGATATTTGTTTAATAAGGTAATCAGCTGATAATCTTTTGTATTGGCCAATACCTCTATCTCCTTTTCCATCAAGTTGCTAATCTGAAGGATGTGGTCATCATGTTCGTTGTTGGTAAAGATACGGAAATAATTTGGAGCTCCCAACAGACGATGTTCTTTAGCATAGTTTTCACAGAGTGAACTGATGTGCTGAAGTCTCTCGCAACTCTTTTCGTAGTCGGGAGTATCTATAATTACCTCTTTCTTGAATAAGTGGCGAGATTCGCGTATTCCGAACATCTTTCGGAAAATAGCCATGTACAAATCGATGTTGAAGACCACTGAGTCTTTGTTGGATTTGTATGTCAGGAAGGCACCTAACGGAGCCAGTACGAGCGAACTCATCCATGTACCTAACACGATATTCATTTCACCGCTCTTTGCCACACGGGTCGTTCCTGAATCCACGATGTAGTAGAGAATGAAGATTATCACGGAAATGACAACGGGCATCCCTAATCCACCTTTTCGGATGATGGCTCCCAATGGGGCTCCGATAAAGAAGAAAAAGATGCAGGCCAGTGAAAGGGTGATCTTTTTGTGCCAGTCCGATTTGTGTGAGCAGATGTTTTTGTCTGTATCTCTTGTCAGGAAGTTCTTCATGTTCCAGTCGGACGACAGGGAAGCCATTCTTCTCTGAGATTCACTTAGGATCTTTAATTTGTCATCTGAAGTAAGAGCATTGTACATGCTGTCAAGATTGACCAGCGGGTACCTGCTTTCAGCGAAGAGCAGCGAGTCTTTTTTGTCCTTCGACTTTGGGAGATAAACGGAGGTCATAAGCTCTTTGTGCATACTGCGGCCGATGCTGTCGGCACGATGGGTTAAAGAGTCGATGCCTACGCTGATTTCATGCATGTTTTTGATGTCCGAACGGCGGTTGAGAAAACTTCCGTCTACCATGTTGAAATCGGTATCGAATTGGATGAGGGTATGTTTTTCCCTGAACGTTTCGCGGCGATATGGGACATTCTTGGAGAAACCGCTTTGAGACTTGAGGTTCTCAAATTGCTCTCCGTCATACAGGTGAAGATACAGATGCTTCTTGTCTTCGGTAAGCTTCATGCGTCCTTCCTTCGCCCAAATGACATGGGCATCTTCGAATCCGTCTGAAAAGTTGTAGATGAGCACATCTTGAAGCAATCCGGTTTCTCGGTCTTTATGCTTGACATAAATGTTGTATCCGTCAATTTCATTATAGAATACTCCTTCTGGAATGTCTACTTCAGGTGATTTCTGTTTCATGGAAACCAATAATGTCCAAAGCTGTTTCTGAGCCTTGGGACCAACGACGTTTTGGAAATAGAAGGAAGTACACCCTAAAATCATACACAGAACGATGATAGGTGCCATGATACGCAATAAAGGAATGCCGGCAGCCTTCATGGAAAGCAGTTCGTAACGTTCACCGAAATTTCCGAACGTCATTAAGGCAGCTAACAGAATGGACAAGGGTAGGGAGATGGGAATCAACGTCAATGCAGACAAAAAGAAGAACTGGGCTAACACCGAAAGCTCTAATCCCTTTCCTACGAGTTCATCTACGTATCTCCATAAGAACTGCATCATGAAGATGAAGAGACAGATGAAGAAAGTTCCTGCAAAAAGCATCAGGAAACTCTTCAAAATAAAAATATCGAGTTTTTTTATGCGTAGCATTCTTTATAATGTATTATTAGAATGCAAAAATAGCATAAAATATGGAGAGGAAGCGAATGTTTTGTATTTTTTAATTATGTATTCAAATTCACCCCACTTCTTTATATGAGAAATCTTCTTAAAACAAGAGTGGAATGAATTCAAAACAGGGGACTTTGTTGTTTAGCATGTAATAGAAAATCTCGATTAAAGACCACAAACTCTTTTCAGTACGTCAATCTGTGAATCCCACAAGTTGATGGTGTCTTCTTCTTCTTCAGGCTCTGTGAAGTCTGTGATTTCTAACAGGTGGTCGTTTGTTAATTCATTATATAGAATCTTGAATTCAAAATAGCTTTTGGGTTCGTCGTCGTCACACCAATGGAAGCGTATGAAGCTTTCGTTTCGGGTATTGGTCACGTCGGCATAACGATATTCTGATTTACCCCAGCGGAAAGTGTATCTCTTTCCGTTTTTTGATACCCCGTCAGCAAACCAACTCTGTAATCCGGAAGGGGTGCTTACTGCTGCCCATATAACGGGTGCAGAAGCCGGGTTTAAAGGATATTCTATGCGTATCTTCTTTTTCATGGCGTTTTTATTGTATTTTAGATTTTGAGCGAAGCAAATTAAAGTATTTTTTTTTGAATAAGAATGTTTTTATTGCGATTTCTTTCCTTTTAACTGCTCTTTTAGACTCTAAAAGAGGGGAAAAACGATTTTTTTTCAACTTTTTTTCGAAAAGTGTTGCAAGATAAAAAATATGCTCTATCTTTGCACCCGCAATCAAGAAATGATGGCGGGATAGCTCAGCTGGTTAGAGCGCATGATTCATAATCATG
>RCNI01000321.1_pt1 | contig 31109 bp, 41 predicted proteins | sample 2041151 | NCBI WGS metagenome assembly RCNI01 (sample SAMN09708214, study PRJNA481090) | feces metagenome | isolation source: feces | place: Antarctica: Albino Rookery
CAGATGCCCCCAGGAGCTGCAGCTCCTGGGGGCATCTGTTTCTTGATGAAAAGAGTCTATTTCAATTCTTTCGGAAGGGCGAAAGTGACAGTCATACTTGGGCCGTTCTCTTCAGCCGGACCTTTGAAGACGGCCCTGTAATATTGGTCAGGGTCCATCATCAGTTTTGTTATTTTTTTCTGCTGGTTTTGGGCAGCATACATTTGTTGCAGCATCAAATAGTTGTAGTAGTTGTTGTAATAGCCTCCGTAGCCTCCGTAGCCTCCGTAACCGCCGTACATATTGTCATAGTAGTTCGCATAAGCCATGTTCTGCATCATTTCATCCATATACTCGTTGTTGGTATTTGAATTTTGCTGAGACACCACTTCTGCTGACATGGCCAGATACCAAATATCGTAGTTTTCAATTTTGTCCAGATCTTTCAGATTTATCAATTCTTGAATATGGTAAGACATATCTGGAGAATACTGGTTGAGAGAACGGTTGATGGTCCCTTGATTTTCTCCTTCTACACTGGAATCGGTGATGGCTGCGAAGCGGATGGCTTTGTCATCAACAATTCGGCAAGTCGGACTGATTGCAGCGGGGAAATAGTCCACTTCTCTGTATGCTGCAGGAGAGTAGAAATAAGGAAGATTCATTGTTGCCTTGCAGATGACTACTTTAGATGGATCTCCATGCTCGGCGATGGCCTCGATCAATTTTTCGCGGATCTGCTTAGCCTTGACTACTGGTTTGAGGCCACGTCCTCCTTCCAGATAGAATTTGTCTGTAGCCACTCCATCCATACCTTTGCTTTCATGTCCTGACAATTCTAGCGCAATCTGTGGATATTGCATTTCATTGGTGGTCATGAGACCTTCCAATTTGTATTTGGAGGCTGGGCCAAGATAGAAGAGGAAGGAAGTGTCAATCGGTCCTCTGTTGTCATATTCTGCCTTGAATCGGAGGGTTGCATAGCTTCCGGTAATATATCCGTCGTTCAATCCAATCGGTAATTTGAACATGTTGATACGTCCTCCTTTTCCAATTGGGCTGTCACAGGTGATGTAAATGCCAGGAAATTTCTTGACATAGGTTGCAATAGAGTCCAAATCGCTTTTCTGGATGCTCATATATTTTTCTCCGAATTCTTTGGAGAAGCTGAAGGATAGAGAATCTTTTCCATTGTAGATAGGAATACCATCTGTAATCCTTTTCTTCGAATATTTGAGTACCGGGTAGGCTTCTTTGGTATTGAAAGCTTCCTCAAGTTCGTAGACGTTGATATTTTGCAGGATATCTGTCTGGCTTTTTTCTGCGCAGGAAATCTTGTCCGGCATTCCGAAAAAGCGGAAACTGGTAAACTGCTGGGTTCCCGGTTTGCCGAAATCCAATGAATCGTTGACGGGTACCAAAGTAAAGGCAGAGGAACGGGTAGTCAGACCAAATATGTCGTCCCTAACTGCACCGACCGTGAATCTGTAGGTGTTGAATGCAGTCAAACTGTCCGGATATTGCATCTGGATATCCTTCAACTTGAATGAGGTAGTATAAATGTCGTACTGCTGGTCAATGGCCAAATAATCCAGTCCCAGACTTTCGTTGACATTGATGCAAGATGTACTTCCAAAGAAGATATAGATTGCAGAAAGGGCGCTTAAGGCAACGCCTGAAAACTTCATTTTCATTTTTTAGAACTTGTCGTAAAAATTCTTGTAATCGTCTACGTAGGTTCCGTTTTCAAAAGAGGCTGCCTTGTAGGGGAGCATCGGAACGGACCTGCCTTCACAGTAATGGATAATTTCAGGGTCAATGTTCTCGGAACTGAGAATGACACCATCTGAATACTGGGCAGCTAATTTAGCAAGATTTATGCCTGTCGGCTCCTTCAATATCTCAACATCTTCTTCCGAGATGTCATTGAATAGAGTCAACTGTGCGAAGTTGTCCACAAACTGAGTTGAAGAATCAAGATCATCATAAAGAGACAGAACTACTTTGCTGTTGCTGAAAATAGGATCGTCCTTATATACTTTCTTGAGGTAGAGGGGAAGAATATGTGAAATCCAGCCATGACAATGGATGATATCTGGAGCCCATCTTAATTTTTTAACAGTTTCCAATACGCTCCGTGCAAAGAAGATGGCTCTTTCTGCATTGTCTGTAAAGAAGCCCCCATCTGTATCACAGAAAGTCTCTTTTCGTTTGAAGTAGTCATCGTTGTCAATGAAATAGACTTGAAGTCTGGCAGCGGAAATGGATGCGACCTTGATGACGAGAGGCCGGTCAATATCATTGACGATGATATTCATCCCTGACAGACGGATCACTTCATGAAGTTGATTCTTTCTCTCATTGATGCAGCCATAACGCGGCATGAACGAGCGGATTTCCATCCCTTTTTCCTGAACTCCTTGTGGAAGATATCTTCCTATATTGGAGAGGTGTGATTCTGGAAGGTATGGGAATATTTCCGAATTGACGAATAAAACTCTTTTTGTTTGGTCATCCATTTTAATAAACCTTTTTAAATTCTTACAAAGATAGTAATTTTTGTTATCTTTGGCAATATTTTGGAGTTGCAGGTCTATGTCAAAAGTTGAAAACAAGTTGATTCGAAGAAGGATAGTCAACGCCTATTTGTCATCTGTCATCAGTATCAGTCTGGTGCTGCTGCTGGTGGGCTTGGCCAGTATGCTTCTTGTCAATGCAGAAAGTGTCTCCAATTATTTCAAGGAAAATGTGAAAGTTTCAGTTCTTCTTAAACCAGAGGTGGAAGATACAGAGGCGACAGAATTCAAGCCGGATTTGGACAAACTTCCTTTTATTCGCAGTTCGGCTGTGGTTACCAAGGAACAAGGTCGTCTTGAAATGGAAAAAATGTTGGGGGAGGATTTCTTGGACGTGTTTGAGGTTTCTCCCATTCCTGTTTCTTTTGACATTACGCTGAATGCTGCGTATGTCACTCCAGATAGTCTGGCCTTTGTCCGGTCGGAGTTGGACAAAAATGATCTGGTGGATGAGGTAGTCTGTCAGGATTCGCTGATAGAGGCGCTCAATACCAATCTCCGTAAAATCTCCATGGTTCTCGGAGTGCTTATTCTGTTGCTTCTGTTCATATCTTTTGTGCTGATTACCAACATGATGCATTTGATTGTCTATTCCCGCAGGTTCACGATACATACTATGAAGCTGGTGGGAGCGACAAAAAGTTTCATCAGGGGGCCGTTTCTGGTCAAGTCCGCTATTTTGGGGCTGTTCTCGGCTTTTTTGGCCATCCTTATGCTGGTAGGCATTCTTTTCTTCATTCGTAATGAGTTCGCTCAATTGTTTGAGGTGTTCCAGTTTGATCTTCTTCTGCAGGTGATAGGGATTGTTGTCGCTTCTGGTCTGTTCATCTGTGTGACCAGCACTTTCTTTGTCGTAGGCAGATTGGTATCTTTAGACAAGGATAAATTGTATTAGACATTTTTATTTTAGATATATGGCAAAAAAAGAAAAAGAAGAAATTCAGGGAAATGGGAAGATGCCCATGAGTCTGACTGGTCTGAAGATATTGGTGGTGGGGCTGCTGGTCATGATTGCTGGTTATATTCTGCTTGTCGGTGGCGGTTCGGACAATCCGGCAATATTCAATGAAGATATGTTTGATTTCCGGAGACTGGTCGCAGCTCCGGCTGTTATTGTTTGTGGCATTATCATAGAGATTGTTGCCATTATGGGAAGATTTACAAAAAAAGAGGAATAATATTATGGAATGGTGGGACGCAATTATATTGGGAATTGTTCAGGGGCTGACGGAATTTCTTCCGGTCAGCAGTAGTGGCCATCTTTTGATATTCAAGGAATTGCTTGGTGTGGACGGTGTCAAGAACTTTTGGGATTTTACTATGATTGTCCATCTTGCGACGGTGCTCAGCACTATTGTTGTATTCTTTGTGGAAATCAAGACTTTGCTCAAAGGTTTCTTCAAGTTCAAGAACAATGACGAGATGGATTATTGTTTGAAGATTGCTGTATCTATGGTACCGGTGGCTGTTGTTGGACTCTTCTTGAAGGACACCATTGATGCCGCCTTCTCAGGCAGTATAGTTATTGTAGGCATATTTCTGGTCATTACAGCGATTCTTCTGTTTTTGTCTGATCAGATTACTTTCCGTCGTGAGCGCAAGGGAGAGGTAGAGAATCATCATAGAAATGGCATTTCCTATTGGCAGGCCTTTTTGGTGGGACTGGGACAGTCTCTTGCAGTGGCTCCGGGTCTGTCTCGTTCCGGTACCACAATTGCTGTAGGATTGATGAGTGGTGTCAAGAAAAATGAAATGGCACAGTTCTCGTTTCTCATGGTATTGGTTCCGATAGTAGGAGAGCAGCTTCTGTCTTTCATGGGGGTATGGAGTGGTTCTGAAACTGTCAGTGGCGGACTGAGCCCATGGATTTTGACATTGGCTTTCCTTTCTGCCTTTTTGTCTGGTCTGTTTGCTTGCAAGGTGATGATTTCCATTGTACGCAAATCCAAACTGACCTGGTTCAGTCTTTATTGTCTGTTTGCTGCATTGTTGATCTTCATTTTCGCATAAAATCTTCAGAACATCGCAATGGACAAGAGACATCTAATTTTTTTTGCTTCAGATGTCCATCTCGGACTGGACGTCAAGAATCCGGTGGAGAGGGAAAACGAATTTGTTCGTTTCTTGAGGGCGATCCCCAAGGAGGAGACTGCAGGTGTCTATCTTTTGGGGGACATATGGGATTTTTGGTATGAATATCATGATGTGGTTCCGAAGGGGTACGTCCGAGTGTTCTCAGCTTTGATGGACCTCATCGGGGCTGGGGTGGAAGTCTATTTCATCAAGGGTAATCATGATGCTTGGTGCTTCCGTTATTTCCAGGAGATGGGAATCCATGTTCTGGAGCAGCCTTATTTGTTTGAAATGGGGGGCAAGAAATTCTGTATCGGCCATGGCGATGGGTTGGGGCCGGGTATGGGGCTCTATAAATTCATGAAAAAATGTTTCAATGCCTATTGGTTCCGGAGGTGTTGTGGCTTTATTCATCCTCGAATCGTTTTCTGGTTTGCCACAGGTTGGTCCAGAAAGAGTAAGCTGGCACGCAATGTCCCTTATCAATTCCGTGGAGTGGAGGAGCCGCTCTACAAATGGGCGGATGAATTCTCCCGACAGAATCCGGTGGATTATATCCTTATGGGGCATTATCATACCCGATGCGAGGAGAATTTGCCTTCTGGCGCCCGCCTGATGATTTTAAAAGATTGGGTAGATCAACCGTTTTATCTGAATTTTGATGGAATGACAGGAACTTTCGGGTATTTCCCGAATATGGAATAGTACAGAAAAGGAAAATCTCCTCTGTCCCAAATTTGAACCAGTTCTTCCAGATCTTTGTCGGCACCGGTCGGGTCGTAGCCTTTGGTCAGGTCAGATCCAAACATTTTGGCGATGCCTTGCCAGAATTTGGCGGCAATGCCGTTCTTGTAGTTCTTGATAATGTCAAATGACGAAAGGCCCACTTCTCTGTCTATCAGTTTGATCAGCAGCTTCCCCTGGCTGACGGTCATATGTCGTAGAACGTCTTCAAAGTTGTAGATGATATCTTTCTGCAATTTGTCCACGTATTTCTGTCGTTTTTGAGCACTCATGTTCTCCGCGATGAAGATGCTGTCGGTCTTTTTGACTACTTTTCTGGCCAGTATCGCATATGGATAGGCGCGGCTGAAGTTGTGAACCATCTTGTAGTATTTTCTCCAGTTCTTCCCTTCCTGTGTCTGTCTTCTCCATCCCCATACATAGGAAGGGCGCAGATTCTCGACAAAGACGGTGTCTCCGTCAATCAGCTGGTAATGCAGAATCGCCCGGGGTTTCTGGGATTGCACATAGGTATTTCCTATAGGGGAATCGGCGGTACGGGCCTTGGCGCTCCATACCGGCAGCAGCGCCGCCAGCAGGAAGATGAGCGTGAGATATGTTGTATTTTTCTGCAAATTACTGTTGTTGTCTGTACAAATTCTTTACAAATATAGAGATAATCGCAAATATCGTTCCGAGGGGTTCCAAAGTTGTCGAAAATGCAGCAAAATAAATTTTCATGCTCATCGCAAGTGATTGAAAATATGAGAGATGAGTTGTAGAAATGTCGGTCGAAAATAACATAAAAAAGTTGAAAAAATGTTTTGTTTTCGAAAAAAATCACTATCTTTGCAGTCCTAAAATTGAATACCTGTAAACCCAACCGACAGATAGTCAATCACTTAGGAATAATGGGAATTATTTTTTAAAAGTAATACGACAATGTTACAACCAAAAAAGACAAAATTTAGAAGGGAACAAAAGAACGTGATGAAGGGAATGTCTCAGAGAGGCAATCAGCTTGCGTTCGGTTCTTTCGGACTTAAGACCCTTGAAAATTGTTGGCTAACAGCACAGCAGATTGAGGCTGCGCGTCAGGCTATTTCTCGTCATATGAATCGTGAAGGCCAGATTTGGATCAGAGTTTTCCCCGCTAAGCCGTTTACTAAGAAACCTCTTGATACCCGTATGGGTAAAGGTAAGGGTGATCCTCAGGGATTCGTCTGCCCAATCACTCCAGGTAGGATTCTTTTCGAGGCGGAGGGTGTTTCTCTTGAAATCGCAAAAGAGGCAATGCGCCTTGCGGCTACCAAATTGCCGGTAGCTACAAAGTTCATCGTTCGTAGAGATTATGTAGAATAATTTAATGGAGAATTGATAATGAAAACATCAGAAGTACGTGAGATGTCCGTTGCGGATTTGCAGGACAGAATCGGAGTAGAGGCTGCGAAGCTTGACAGCATGAGAATAAACCATGCCATCTCTCCATTAGAGAATACATCAGAGTTTAAGAAGGTCAGAAGGGATATTGCCAGAATGAAGACAATCCTGGATGAAAAATTGAAACAGAACTAAATTATAATCTTATGGAAAGAAATCTTCGTAAGGAAAGAATAGGAATGGTCGTCAGCAACAAGATGGACAAGACAATCATTGTTGCTGTTGCAGGCAGAGAAAAGCACCCTATTTACGGCAAGTTCGTTAAAAAGACCAGCAAGTTGGTAGCTGAAGATGCAAAGAACGAGTGCAGTGAAGGCGATAAAGTACGCATCATGGAGACTCGTCCTCTCAGCAAGACCAAAAGATGGAGATTAGTAGAAATTGTAGAAAAAGTTAAGTAGCGATGATACAGCAGGAAACACGTTTACAGGTGGCTGATAATAGCGGCGCAAAGGAAGTCCTCTGCATTCGCGTATTGGGTGGAACCCACCACCGTTATGCTACAGTTGGCGACAAGATTGTCGTAGCTGTCAAGAGTGCTATCGCTGGCGGCGATGCTAAGAAAGGTTCAGTATCTAAGGCTGTGGTAGTACGTACAAAGAAAGAAATCCGTAGGGCGGATGGTTCATATATCCGTTTCGATGATAACGCTTGCGTTCTTCTCAACAATGCAGGTGAACTTCGCGGAACACGTATCTTCGGCCCTGTTGCCAGGGAGCTGCGTGAAAATTACATGAAGATCGTTTCACTAGCACCGGAGGTCCTTTAAAATTATTGCATCATGAAAAAAATTCATATAAAGAAAGGTGACAACGTCTATGTCAATGCCGGTAATGATAAAGGCAAGACAGGTAAGGTCTTGGAGGTTATCCCTTCAAAGGATCTTGTAGTCGTAGAGGGTGTCAATATGATCAGCAGACATACCAAACCAAATGCTAAGGCACCTCAGGGTGGCATCATCAAGCGTGAGGCTGGTATCCATGTCTCAAATGTACAGCTTCTTGATCCATCAAGCACTGCTGCCAATCCTGTTCCAACCAAGGTCGGATTCAAAGTAGTGGACGGCAAGAAGATTCGTTATGCTAAAAAATCTGGAGAGGAGATCAAATAGTTATGGCAAAGAAGAATCAGAACGAAACTGCAGCAGCTCAGGTAGTCCCTGCAGGATATGTACCTTCCCTCAAGAAGGTTTATAAAGAAGAAATCGTTCCTGCAATGATGAAGCAGTTCTCTTACAAGACCATCATGCAGGTTCCGAAGCTTGTCAAGATTACTATCAATGAAGGTATCGGTGACGCTACCCAGGACAAGAAATTGGTTGAGGAGGCAGCAGAGGAGCTTTCAATGATCGTTGGTCAGAAAGCCGTCCTTACCAGCTCAAGAAAAGATATCTCTAACTTCAAACTTCGTAAAGGCATGCCTATCGGAGTGAAGGTCACTCTTCGTGATACCAAGATGTACGAGTTCCTTGAGAGGCTTATCAGAGTGTCTCTTCCACGTATCCGTGACTTCAACGGCATTTCAGAGAAATTGGATGGAAACGGCAACTACACTCTTGGTATCAAGGAGCAGATCATCTTCCCAGAAATTGATATGGACAAGAACCCTAGGGTTCATGGAATGGAAATCACTTTTGTGACAACAGCCAATACCGATGAAGAGGCTTTTGAGCTTCTCAAGCAGTTTGGTCTTCCATTCAAGAAACACAATAACTAAAAAGGCACACAATGGCAAAAGAATCAATGAAAGCTCGCGAGGTCAAACGCGCGAAATTAGTTGCAAAATATGCCGAGAAGAGACAGGCATTGAAAGAAGCAGGTGATTGGGCAGCTCTTGACAAACTTCCTAAGAACTCCTCATCTGTACGTCTTCATAACCGTTGCTCACTTACCGGACGTCCAAAGGGATATATGAGAGCCTTCGGCCTCAGCCGTATCCAGTTCCGTGAGATGGCAAGCAATGGTCTCATCCCAGGCGTGAAGAAGGCAAGCTGGTAAAGATTTATTGCACCTGGGATTTTTCCTGAAAAGGCAGTTCCGGGAAATTTACTATAATTATTATTAACAATCGGATATCGGGCACTTTCGTGGTGCCGGTCCTAAACGACAAAAGAAATGACTGATCCAATTGCAGATTTTCTGACAAGAATTCGCAATGCTTACCGTGCAGGTAACAAGGTCGTCGAGATTCCGTCTTCAAAATTGAAGGTCGCTATCACAGAGATCCTTTGCGAGAAAGGTTATATCCTCAGCTACAAAGTCATTGAGGGTAAACCAGCAAGTACAATCAAAATCGCTTTGAAGTATCACCCTCAGACTAAAGAGGCTGCTATCAGAGGTATTGACCGTATCTCCAAGCCAGGTTTGAGAAAGTATGTTGATGTAAAGGATATGCCTAGAGTTCTCAACGGACTCGGTATTGCAATCCTTACCACTTCAAAGGGCGTCATCACTGACAAAGAAGCTAAAGCTCTCAACGTCGGAGGTGAAGTAATATGTTATGTTTATTAATTTAATCGAATCAAGTAATGTCACGAATTGGTAAATTACCTGTAAGCCTTCCAGCTGGTGTAAGCGTAGAGCTTCTCCCCGGCAATGTTGTGAAGGTTAAAGGACCTCTCGGTGAACTCAGCCAGAAGGTTGATGCGGATATTACCGTCACCATTGAGGATAACGAAATCAAATTCACTCGTCCGACAGATCAGCCAAGACACCGTTCTATGCATGGTCTTTACCGTGCTCTTGTGAACAACATGGTAATTGGTGTATCTAAGGGATATGAAATCAAACAAGAATTAGTAGGTGTGGGTTACAAGGTAGAGGTCAAAGGCCAAATTCTGGTATTGTCTCTCGGATACTCACATGATATCCAGCTCATGCTTCCAGCAGAAATCAAGGCAGAAGCTCCTGCAGTGAAGAAAGGTGAAAATCCTATTCTCATCCTCAAGAGCTACGACAAACAACTTGTAGGACAAGTTGCTGCCAAGATCCGTTCATTCCGTAGGCCAGAGCCATATAAGGGCAAGGGTATCAAGTTTGTTGGCGAACAGCTTCGTCGTAAAGCTGGCAAGACTGCAGCTGCTAAATAATAGGAGGAACGAATTATGGCATTGAATAAAGTTGAAAGAAGAAGAAGGATTCACTACCGTATACGTAAGCATATCAATGGTACAGCTGAGAGACCAAGACTTGTGGTTTTCAGAAGTAGCAAGAATATCTACGTTCAGGTAATCGATGATGAGCAGGGCAAGACTCTTGCAGCTGCCGCTTCAAATGACAAGGCTCTTGTAGCTGCTTGCAAAGGCAAGACAAAGACAGAGGTTGCTGTCCTCGTTGGCAAGGCAATCGCTGAGCGTGCAATAGAGAAAGGTATCTCTGAGGTTGCTTTCGACCGTGGAGGTTATCTGTATCATGGTAGAATTCAAAGTTTGGCTGATGCTGCCCGTGAAGGCGGTCTTAAATTCTAATCAGGACTATGGCAAAATCAAATATTAAAAGAGTAAAGACAACAGAGCTTGAACTTAAGGACAGGCTTGTATCCATCCAGAGGGTTACCAAGGTAACTAAGGGTGGCCGTCACTTCCGCTTTGCTGCTATTGTAGTAGTAGGAGATGAGAATGGTGTTGTAGGTTATGGTCTTGGCAAGGCAAATGAGGTAACCGCTGCTATTCAGAAGGGTGTTGAAGATGCAAAGAAGAATCTGGTCAAGATTCCTGTCATCAATACTACCATCCCTCACGAGCAGTCTGCAAGATTTGGTGGTGCAGAAGTATTTATGAAACCGGCAGCTCCCGGTACTGGTGTAAAAGCTGGTGGTGCTATGCGTGCGGTATTTGAGTCAGTAGGTATCCAGAATGTACTTGCTAAATCAAAAGGCTCATCTAACCCTCACAACCTTGTAAAAGCTACCGTAAATGCTCTTGAGCAGATGCGTGACGCTTATACAGTTGCTGGCCTCCGTGGAGTTCCTATGTCAAAAGTATTTAATGGATAGGAGTAACTGATATGGCAAAGTATAAGATTACACAGGTTAGAAGCAAATGTGGAGCTACCAAGAGGCAGATTGCAAATCTCCAGTCTCTGGGTATCCATAAGTTGCATCAGACAGTTGAGGTTGAAAAGAACCCAGTATCAGAAGGTATGATAAAGAAGGTTCAGCACCTCATAGTTGTTGAAGAAATTTAATTTTAGAGGAACAAGAGATGAATTTGCATGATCTTAAACCTGCTAAAGGTTCTACTAATAATACCAAGAGACTTGGCCGTGGTCAGGGTTCTGGTAAAGGTGGTACTGCTACTCGTGGTACCAAAGGTGCACAGGCTCGTGCAGGATACTCACATAAGATTGGATTCGAAGGTGGTCAGATGCCAATCCAGAGAAGACTTCCTAAGTTCGGTTTCAAGAACCCGACCAGAGTTGAGTATTGTCCTGTAAACGTTGCTGCTCTTCAGCAGCTCGCTGAGCAGCTCGGAATCAATGCTCTCACATCAGAGATCATTATCGAAAACGGACTTGCGTCCAACAACAGTCTTGTCAAAGTTCTTGGCAAGGGTGAGCTTACTGCAAAACTCGAGGTGACAGCTGATGCTTTCTCCAAGTCTGCAATCGCAAAGATTGAGGCTGCTGGTGGCAAAGCTACAATTGAGGAATAAAATTTATTATGAAGAAATTTATTGAGACAATCAAGAACATCTTCAAGATAGAAGAGCTACGCAAGAGGTTAGTATATACTTTCCTCTTGGTACTCGTTTATCGAATCGGTACCTTCATTGTACTCCCGGGTATTGATGGTACTCTTCTTGCGTCTCTCCAGCAGAAGACTTCAGAGGGTCTTGTAGGCCTCCTGAACATGTTCTCCGGAGGTGCGTTCGGTAACGCTTCTATTTTTGCTCTGGGTGTGATGCCGTACATTTCGGCATCCATCGTGATTCAGCTTCTTGGTATGTTCGTTCCTTACTTCAAGAAACTTCAGTATGAAGGAGAGAGCGGACGCCGCAAGATGAATCAGCTGACAAGATACTTGACTATCGGTATCCTTTTGATCCAGTGTCCAGCTTACATCGCTAGTATCCACAACCAGATTCCAAGTTCTGCTTTTGTGGCAGTGAATGTGCTGGGATGGAGCAATTTCGCTTTCAACGTGGTATCCACAATGATTCTCATGGGTGGTTCTATGTTTGTGGTGTGGCTAGGTGAGCGTATTACTGACCGTGGTATCGGTAACGGTATTTCTCTCATCATCATGATTGGTATCGTAGCACGTCTCCCTTACGCTCTGACAGCTGAAATCGGTGAGAAACTCACTACTACCAATGGTGGTCTTCTTCTGCTGATCGTGGAATTTGTCATGTTGTTCTTTGTATTCGTTGCAGCTATTGCATTGGTACAGGCCGTCAGAAAAGTTCCAGTACAGTATGCTAAGAGAATCCAAGGTAACAGACAGATCGGTGGTGTACGTGAGTACATTCCTCTGAAGATAAATGCTGCTGGCGTAATGCCTATCATCTTCGCTCAGGCATTGATGCTTTTCCCTCTTCTTTTCTCCCAGTGGGATGCAACTAGAGGACTTGCAGCAACTTTAGGTGATTACACTGGTTTTTGGTATAACTTTATATTTGGTTCACTGGTAGTGCTCTTCACTTACTTCTATACAGCAGTCACTGTCAATCCGACAATGATGGCAGAAGATATGAAGAAGAGAGGAGGTTTCATTCCTGGTGTTAAGCCTGGCAAGAAGACCATGGAGTATCTTGACTCTATTTTGTCAAAAGTTACTTTCCCTGGTGCCATCTTCCTGGCATTGATAGCCATTCTTCCTGCATTTGCAATGATTATGGGTATCAATAACCAGTTCGCAAGTTTCTATGGTGGTACCTCACTATTGATTCTTGTGGGAGTTGTACTTGATACCCTCCAGCAGATCGAGGGAATGTTACTATTGCGTCATTATGACGGTTTGATGAAAACTGGTCGTCTGAGCGGACGTTCTGGTATGTAATTTTTAATATAGGTTGATAATATGATCGTAACGCCAAGAACAGAAGAAGAAATTGAATTGCTTCGTGAGAATGGTTTGATAGTGTCCAAGACACTTGCTGAAGTCGGTAAAGCAGTGGCTCCAGGTGTGACAACAAAAGAGTTGGATAGGATCGCTGAGACTTTTATCCGTGATCATGGCGCAGTGCCAAACTTCTTAGGTTACGAAGGCTATCCTGCGTCAATCTGTGCTTCAGTAAATGATTGTGTGGTCCATGGCTTCCCGTCAGATTATGTTTTGAAGGAGGGAGATATTGTTTCCATTGACCTTGGAACTTTGCTTAAAGGATACAATGGCGATTCGGCTTATACTTTCCCGGTCGGGGAAGTCGATGCAGAAACCCGTAAACTTCTTGCAGTAACAAAACAGTCACTTTTTGAGGGCATCAAGGCCGCAGTGGTAGGCAAGAGAACCGGCGATATCGGACACGCGGTACAATCTTATGCCGAATCATTCGGTTTCGGAGTCGTACGTGAACTTGAAGGTCACGGAATCGGCACTGACATGCATGAAAAACCAGGTGTTCCAAATTATGGAAGACCAGGACATGGTGTCAAACTCGTAGACGGAATGACAATATGCATCGAACCTATGATCACAGCGGGAGACCGCTCGGTGTACGTTGCAAGAAACGGTTGGGCTATACACACTGAAGATCATAAGAACGCTGCACATTACGAGCTGACGGTTGTTGTCCGGAATGGCAAAGCGGAGTTGCTGTCAAATTACGACTATATTGAAGATGGCTATAATGTTAAATTTTAAAGTGAGATTCTAAATGTCAAAACAGGCAGCTATAGAGCAAGATGGAGTAATCGTAGAGACACTTCCTAATGCAATGTTCAAAGTTGAACTGGAGAACGGACACGTGATCCTTGCCCATATATCCGGAAAAATGAGGCAGAATTTCATACATATTCTCCTCGGTGACAGGGTTCGGGTCGAAATGTCACCTTATGATTTGACCAAAGGACGCATTTGCTTCAGATACAAATAAAATTTTTTGCAATATGAAAATCAAGACATCCATCAAAAAGCGCAGCGAGGATTGCAAAATTGTAAGACGTAAAGGTCATCTTTACGTGATTTGCAAGAAGAATCCTAAGTTCAAAATGCGCCAAGGATAATATTCAGTTGTATAACAAATAAAGTTAATATAAATTATGGCAAGAATAGCCGGTGTTGATTTACCCAACAATAAAAGAGGAGAGATAGGTCTTACCTATATCTTCGGTATCGGCCGCTCATCAGCTAGACAGATTCTTGATGCTTGCGGTATCGATTATAACACCAAGGTTAGCGAATGGGATGATGATCAGCTCGCAAAGATCCGTTCAATCATCGCTAGCGACTACAAGATTGAAGGTGAACTTCGTTCAACTGTCCAGATGAACATCAAACGTCTTATGGATATCGGTTGCTACAGAGGAATCCGTCATCGTATCGGTCTTCCTGTCCGTGGTCAGAGCACCAAGAACAATGCCCGTACAAGAAAGGGAAAGAGGAAGACTGTTGCAAACAAGAAGAAAGCAACCAAATAAAAACTGATGAATTATGGCAAAGAAAACAACAACTGCAAAAAAGAGAGTCGTTAAAGTTGAAGCGACTGGTGAAGCTCATATTTCATCAACCTTCAATAACGTCATCATTGCTCTTACCAACAATGTTGGCCAGGTTATCAGCTGGTCATCAGCAGGAAAGAGTGGATTCAGAGGTTCTAAGAAGAACACTCCTTATGCTGCTCAGGTGGCTGCTGAGGATGCTGCCAAAACAGCCTTCGACGCAGGTTTACGTAAGGTTAAAGTGTATGTGAAAGGTCCAGGTGCCGGTAGAGAGTCTGCTATCAGAACTATCAACAATGCTGGTATCGAGGTGACTGAAATCGTAGACGTGACACCAATGCCTCACAACGGGTGCAGACCAAAAGGCCGTCGTAAAGTTTAATTTTAATTTTTAAAGATCAATTACTATGGCAAGATATATTGGACCAAGTACCAAAATCGCACGTAAGTTCGGCGAACCTATCTATGGAGCAGACAAATACTTTGAGAAAAGAAGTTTTCCTCCAGGACAGCATGGCCCGGCTAGAAAGCGTGCAAGAAAGGCTACTGAATACGGTAGTCAGTTGAAAGAGAAACAGAAGGCCAAATATATGTACGGAGTTCTTGAAAGACAGTTCCGCAATACATATGAGAAAGCTTCACGTATGGCTGGACAGAAAGGTGAGAACCTTATCATCCTTCTTGAATCAAGACTTGACAATATTGTCTATCGTCTTGGTATCGCTCCTACCAGAGCAGCTGCAAGACAGCTCGTTTTGCACTGTCACATCACCCTTAACGGTGAGGTCTGCAACATTCCATCCGTTCTTTTGAAGCAGGGTGACGTTGTAGCTGTAAGAGAGAGATCAAAGAGCTTGGAAGTAATCACCAACAGTGTCGCTTCTGCAAAAAAATATTCATGGTTGGAGTTCGATGCTAAGACATTGGTCGGTAAATTCCTCAATGTCCCTACAAGAGCAGAGATTCCTGAGAATATCAACGAGCAGCTTATCGTTGACCTTTACTCTAAGTAATAATTAACACCAAAAAGAAATATTATGGCAATCTTAGCATTTCAGAAACCAGACGAGGTTATAATGCTCGAAGGAACAGACACCGTTGGTCGCTTCGAATTCAGACCACTTGAGCCTGGATATGGTCAGACTATTGGTAATGCTCTTCGTCGCATTCTTATCTCTTCTCTGGAAGGTTTTGCTATCAGCTCGATCAAGATTTCAGGTGTGGATCAGGAATTCGCGACCATCCCTGGAGTTATCGAGGGTATGCAGGACATTATCTTAAATCTTAAACAAGTAAGATTGAAGAGGATGGTGGATTCTGTTGATACAGAGACAGCAAATATCACTATCAGTGGTAAACAGGAGTTTACTGCAGAGCATATCTCAAAAGGATTGTCTTCTTTTAAGGTGCTTAATCCTGAGTTGCACATCTGCACATTGGAGCCATCTGTAAAATTGGAGATTGAACTTACAATCACCAAAGGCCGTGGTTTCGTTCCAGCTGATGAGAGAAGGGATGAGAATGCTGAGATCGGTCTGATTCCTATCGATGCAATCTATACCCCAATCCGCAATGTCAACTGGAAAGTTGAAAACTGGCGTGTAGAGCAGAAGACTGACTATGAGAAGCTGAATTTGGAGATCGAGACCGATGGCTCCATCTCTCCGAATCTGGCTTTGCAGGAGGCTGCAAACATTCTCATTTACCATTTCATGTTGTTCACTGATGACAAGAAATTGACCCTTGAAAGCGCCATCGAGGCTGATTCCAAGGAGTTGGACGAAGAGTCACTGCGCATCAGACACATCCTTCTGACCAAGTTGTCAGATATGGGTCTTACTGTCAGAGCATACAACTGCCTGAAAGCTGCAGACATCGACACCTTCGCTGACTTGGTTTCTTATTCAAAGGCAGAGTTGATGAAACTCAGAAACTTTGGCAAGAAGTCACTCAATGAGATTGACATTCTCGTGGAGAAAATGAAATTGTCATTTGGAATGGATGTCAGGAAATATAATATTGAACCTAAGAAAAAGAACGTATAATCATGAGGCACAATAAAGCAATTAATCACCTTGGACGTCAGGCTGGCCATCGCAATGCACTGCTTGCAAATATGTCTGTCTCTCTTGTTCGTCATAAGAGAATCAATACGACAGTGGCTAAGGCAAAGGCTCTCAAGAGATATCTTGAACCACTCGTTACTAAATCCAAGGATGACTCAACTCATTCCCGTCGTGTAGTTTTCAGCTACCTCAAGAATAAAGAGGCTGTTACTGAGCTCTTCCGCACAATTGCACCTAAGATCGCAAATCGTCCAGGTGGATACCTCCGTGTCCTTCACACTGGTTTCCGTCAGGGTGACGGTGCTGAAATGGCTCTTATCGAGTTCGTTGATTTCAACGAGGCAGCTCTTTCCGCAGCTCCTAAGAAAGAGGCCAAGAAGACAACTCGTCGTAGCCGTGCAAAGAAAGCAGAGGCTCCAGTAGCTGAGGCACAGGCTGAAGAAGCTCCAAAAGCAGAGTAATCTATCTACAATAATGAGGAAAAGAGGTGTTCCTGATGGAACGCCTCTTTTTTTGTGCATTTCTGTTTGTCAAATGATAAATTTTACTAATTTTGTTTTCAAACCAATGACTTTCGGTTTGAAAACCTAAAACGTTATATAGTATTTCGTAAAATAACAAACAGTATGGATTATCTATTTTATCTGGTGCCGGCAGCGGCTGTTATCGCACTGTTTTTCGCATGGTTTTTCTTTCATCAGATGATGAAGGAAAGTGAGGGATCTGTTACAATGAGGGAAATAGCACAGTATGTCAGAGAGGGTGCAATGGCCTATCTGAAACAGCAATATAAAATTGTTTCCATTGTCTTTGTGGTGCTGGCTATTTTTTTCGCGATTCTCGCATACGGTTTCAAAGTACAAAATCCATGGGTGCCGTTTGCTTTCTTGACAGGAGGTTTCTTTTCCGCACTTGCAGGTTTTATCGGCATGAAGACGGCGACATATGCTTCAGCCCGAACTGCAAATGCTGTGTCGCGTTCTCTCAATTCGGGACTTAAACTCGCCTTCCGTTCCGGTGCTGTCATGGGATTGACCGTGGTCGGCCTTGGACTGCTGGACATTTCCATCTGGTGGCTAGTGCTCAATGCCTTTGTCGACAATCCAGATGCTGGCCAGAAACTCGTCGTCATTACAACTACGATGCTCACATTTGGCATGGGCGCTTCCACGCAAGCATTGTTTGCCCGTGTCGGTGGCGGTATCTATACCAAGGCGGCAGATGTCGGCGCAGATATTGTGGGTAAGGTTGAAGCGAATATTCCAGAAGATGACCCACGCAATCCGGCAACCATAGCTGACAACGTGGGTGACAATGTGGGTGACGTGGCAGGTATGGGTGCTGACTTGTATGAGTCTTATTGCGGTTCCATTCTGGCAACGATGGCGCTGGGTGCATCTGCCTTCTTCGGAGACACTGCCTTGCAGACCAAGGCGATTTTCGCCCCAATGATAATTGCCGCCATCGGCGTGATTGTTTCCCTTGTCGGAATCTTTGTGGTCAGAACCAAAGACGGGGCGGATCTTATGTCCCTGCTCAAATCATTGAATGTGGGCACCAACCTCAGCGCTGCTCTCATCGGTGTGCTGACTTTTGGCATCTTCTTTCTGCTGGGCTTCGAGAACTGGTGGCAGATGTCTTTGTCCGTCATTACAGGTTTGCTGGCAGGTGTCATCATTGGAAAAGCAACAGAATATTATACTTCCCATTCCTATAAACCAACCCGGAAATTGGCGGAAAGCGCGAAAACAGGTCCTGCAACTGTCGTTATCGGAGGGGTCGGTCTGGGTATGATTTCTACGGCAGTCCCAGTTGTCACAATTGTTGTTGCCATCTTGCTGTCTTATGCTTTTGCGACAGAGTTCTCATTTGATGTTTCGTCTTTGGGTATAGGTTTGTATGGTATCAGTATCGCTGCAGTTGGTATGTTGTCAACCTTGGGCATTACCTTGGCTACCGATGCATATGGACCGATTGCGGACAATGCGGGTGGCAATGCTCAGATGAGTGAACTGGAGCCGATGGTGCGTGAGCGTACCGATGTTTTGGATGCTCTAGGCAATACGACTGCGGCAACAGGAAAAGGCTTTGCCATTGGGTCTGCCGCTTTGACTGCTCTTGCCCTGCTTGCTTCTTATATAGAAGAAATCAAGATTGCCCTGCACGCGCTTGGCAAGGAATTGTCGGGTATTCCAGATATTACTCAGGCGACGATTCCTGATATGGTAGATTATTTCAATGTTACCTTGATGAATCCAGTGGTGCTGGCCGGTATCTTTATCGGTTCCATGATGGCCTTCCTGTTTTGTGGAATGACCATGAATGCAGTTGGCCGTGCGGCACAGAAGATGGTAGTGGAGGTGCGTCGTCAGTTCAAAGAAATTGCCGGTATCTTGGAAGGTAGACAGAGACCTGACTATAAAAGTTGTGTACAAATTTCTACGCTTGCCGCTCAGAAAGAAATGCTGGCTCCATCTATATTGGCCATTGTTGTTCCTGTTCTCACAGGACTTCTTCTAGGGCCTGCCGGTGTCATCGGTTTGCTTGCCGGAGGTTTGGGGGCTGGTTTTGTATTGGCCATTTTCTTGGCCAATTCCGGCGGCGCCTGGGACAATGCCAAGAAATATGTGGAAGAAGGTCATTTTGGCGGCAAGAACTCAGAATCTCATAAGGCGACTATTGTAGGAGACACCGTCGGTGATCCATTCAAGGACACCTCCGGTCCTTCATTGAACATACTCATCAAGTTGATGAGTATGGTGTCTATTGTCATGGCAGGACTGACTGTACTTCTGCATTGTTGATATATATTCATAATATTTTAGTAATCAGTGTATGTATGGGCTTCTGGATGGAAAATATATCCAGAAGCCATTTGGGGATTATTCAAAATGATGGTTCTTTTTATTTCAAATGATTGGTATTTTTACTATCTTGCGTATTGATTGTGTAAAAAAGGGCTAAACGCAAGAGAACTATAGGGCTTTCCAAAATCTTCAGGTGTAGTGATATATTCGAAGGTTTTATCTTGGTGATGCTCGATTGAATAGATAAAAATTTAGTTATGAAAAGAGTTACGATTCGCGACGTGGCGCGTGAAGCAAATGTTTCTGTCACATTGGTCTCTTTTGTAATGAATGCCAAAAGAGATAGTGAGGGCAATCTGGACTGTCCTGTAAATCCTAATACAGCGAAGAGAGTTCTTCAGGTGGCCCAGCGTTTAGGTTATAGGAGAAATTTTGCAGCGGCATCCCTACGAAGCGGAAAGTCTAATTCTATAGCTGTCATCCCGAATGACATTTCCAATAAATTTTTTGCAGGAATCTCCCGTTGTGTGGAGGATCGTGCGCAGGAGTTCGGCTATACAGTATTCTTTGCCAGCTCAGACGAGAAAGCGACCAAACTGGATCATACAATGGATGCCGTTTTGGCGCACAATATCGATGGTGTGATAGTAGCTCCTTGTGCAGGTAGTGAGGCGGCTATCCAGAAAGCATTGGATGCCAGGGTGCCAGTTGTCTTGCTGGACAGGAACATTGAAACAATGAAGGGAGTGGGAAAAGTTCTCCTCAATGATAGAGAAGCCGGTGCTATGGCGACCAATGAATTGTTGGATAATGGATACAGCAATATTGAGATGATTTCATATAATTTGAGCATTTCCAGTCTTTCAGAAAGAGAGAAAGGTTATCGCGAAGCGATGATGAAGAGGGATTTGTATGATAAAGTGAAGATTCACTATACTTCCTATGGAGAGTCTGCCAGAGATGTAGAGAAGATTATCAAGGATGCTGTAGAGAGAGGCGTAGATGGCATGTTCCTGCCAACTTATACACTATCAGCGCTCGCTCTGTCCGCTATAAAAAAACTCAAGCTGAAAATTCCACAGGATATAGCGATTGTCGGATTTGACGAAAGTGACATCTATAGTCTGTATGAGACAACGGTCACGCATATTGTGCAACCTCTCAGACAGTTGGGAGAGAAATCGGTGGATGTGTTGGTGGACATGATAAAGGGCAAACCAAGTGAAGAGATTGTACTGACTCCAAAATTGATTGTCGGAGGATCCACACAGAAGAAATGAATTCTGTAATGTCGAAACAACTAATAGCGCAATATAAAAAATGAAGCACTTTACATTACCAAAAGATGGGGGTCTGATTGAGAAAAACCTTCCCAAGGGTATCCTCCACAGTTTTGAAAAGATCAGGACTGAAATCTTTGCAGATACGGCAGATGCAGGACGTACGATTGCTGAAAGCATCGTGAAATCCATCAAGGAATCTGAATCAGCAAATCTTGGATTGAAGTTCAAATTGGGATTTTCTACTGGAAAATCACTGATGGCAATCTATCCGGAACTTGTGAAGCTTTATGAGGCAGGCAAGGTGTCTTTCAAAAATGTAGAGATTATCTCTGCATGTGAATATTATCCGGAGCCATCCACAGCGGCAGAGTCCAAGAACAAGACTCTTAGGGAGTGTCTTCTTTCTAAAATAGATATTCCATCTGAAAATATATTCATACCGGATACAAATGTTTCTGGGGACGAGGTTTCTGACTATTGTGATGAATTTGACAGGAAGTCCAGAAATCTTGATTTGTTTGTGGGTGGCTTCGGTACCAAAGGAGAAGTTGCCTTCAATGAGGTAGGTGTTGCCGAGAACAGCTGCACCCGTACCACTCTCATTTCCTATCAGACAAGAAAAAGACTGGTCAAAGACTTCAACAGGGATATGAGGAACACTCCGAAATCTGCCATTACACTTGGCATCGATACTTTGATGTCCGCCAAACGTATCATTTTGATGGCGTGGGGTGAAGACAAGGCCAATATTGTCAAGAGAATAGCAGAAGGGGAACTTTCTTCTGATTGTCCAGCCTCTTATTTCCAGAAACATAACAATGTCACCCTCTATGCAGATGAAACGGCAGCAGAATTGTTGACCAGAGTGGAGTCTCCATGGATGGTGGGCCCTTGTGAGTGGACGCCTAAGTTTGTCAGGAAGGCTGTGGTCTGGCTTTGCCAGAGAGTTCATAAGCCAATCCTCAAATTGTCTCAGAGTGATTATCTTGAGAATTCTTTGGGCGAGTTGCTGGAAATCTACGGAGAGTATGACAAGATCAACATCAATGTGTTCAATGATCTTCAGCATACCATCTCTGGATGGCCTGGTGGAAAGCCGAATGCAGACGATACATTCAGACCTGTCAAATCTTCTCCTTTTCCCAAGAGGGTGCTTATTTTCTCTCCGCATCCAGATGACGATGTCATTTCAATGGGAGGAACTTTCATCAGGCTAGTGGAACAAGGACATGATGTACATGTCGCATATGAGACATCCGGTGATGTGGCTGTTCACGATGACGTGGTTTATCAGCATATGGATGCCGCTTGCCAGCTTGGCTATGAGGACAGAAGGGCAGAAGTGAAGGCGCTGATTGATTCCAAGAAAGTGGGATGTGCCGAACCAAGAGAACTTTTGGATATCAAGGCGGCTATCCGTCGCAGTGAAGCCCGTGGTGCTGTCCGCTCCTTTGGCTTGAAGGAAGAGACCAACGCTCATTTTCTGAATTTGCCTTTTTATGAGTCTGGCGGTGTGTCCAAGTTGCCTCGTACTCAAGTGGACGTGGATATTATCAAGAATCTGATCAAGGAAGTCCGTCCCGACCAGGTTTATATGGCAGGTGATTTGGCAGATCCTCATGGTACTCATAGAGTTTGCACGGAAGCTGCTTTGGAGGCTCTTGAGCAATTGAAGGCTGAAGGAGAGGACTGGCTCGAAAATACCAGTGTGTGGTTATATCGTGGCGCATGGATGGAATGGGAATTGGGTCGTGTTGATATGGCCGTTCCACTCAGTCCTGCAGAACTGATCAAGAAACGTCATGCCATCTATCGTCACCTTTCACAGAAAGACATTGTTCCGTTTCCTGGTGACGACCCACGTGAGTTCTGGGAAAGAGCAGAAGAAAGGACGCAGAACACAGCGCATCTGTACAATGAATTGGGTATGGCTGAATATCAGGCCATCGAGGTATTCTTGAGACTTTATTAAAAATAGATAGTAATCATGAAAGTAATTATTCGAGACAACCACTCTGAAGGTTCTCTTTGGGCAGCGCATTATATCGCAGCCAAAATCAAAGAAAAGGCTGCCATTACAGACAAGCCATTCGTAATTGGTCTTTGCACAGGTTCAACCCCTATCGAGACTTATGCAGAATTGATCCGTATGGTCAAGGCAGGTGAACTTTCTTTCAAGAACGTCATCTCCTTCAATATGGACGAATATGTTGGCCTCCCTCAGAGTCATCCTGAGAGCTACTGGTCATTCATGCATAAATATCTGTTCGACCACATTGATGAGCCAGCAGAGAATATCCATATCCTGAACGGCAATGCTCCTGATCTGGAGAAGGAATGTGCAGACTATGAGGCTGCTATCGCCGCTACTGACGGTATCGACCTCTTCTTGGGCGGTGTCGGTGAAGACGGCCACCTCGCATTCAACGAGCCATTCTCTTCTTTCTCATCCCGTACCCGTATCGTTACTCTGACAGAGGACACTTTGATTGTGAACTCCCGTTTCTTCGACAACGATATGAACAAAGTGCCTAAACAGGCTTTGTCAGTAGGTGTTGCAACCGTGATGAGCGCAAAGGAAGTGGTCGTTCTCGGTTTCGGTCCTAAGAAAGCAAAAGCAATTCAGGCTGCTATTGAAGGCCCTATGAGCCACTACGTGACTCTTTCTGCTATGCAGAACCACCCAGCAGGCACCATTGTCCTGGATGAGGCTTCAGCAGGTGAACTGAAAGTCAATTCATACAAATATTTCAAGGCTCTTGAGAAAGTGGAGTCCAAATAATCGGGATTGACATTATTTGACATAGGCCTCGGAAATCTTTGAAGGAAGGTTTTCGAGGTCATTGTTTAAAAGAGACAGAAGATGACAGCAAACAGTAAAGAAACCATAGAAAGATTGGAGAAGATCTCCTCACAAGTCCGCAGGGACATCGTGAGGATGGTGTCGGCGGCACATTCGGGTCATCCCGGCGGCTCCATGAGCAGTGCCGATATCCTGGTCGCCCTGTATTTCCAGGTGATGGAACACGATCCTCAGAATTGGGACAGAAGCGGCTCCGGACAAGATGTGTTTCATCTGTCTGCTGGACACATGTCTCCTGTCCTCTATTCTGTCCTGGCTCGTTCAGGCTATTTCCCTCTGTCCTTGCTGGGCGGTTTCCGCCGGTTCGGATCGCCGATTCAGGGCTGTCCGTCCGTAGACGGTCACCTGTCGGGAGTTGTCCAGACTTCCGGTTCGCTTGGTCAGGGGCTTTCTGCTGCGGCCGGTTTTGCCCTGGCCAAGAAAATCGACGGGGATGAACATTTCTGTTATGTCCTCTGCGGAGACGGGGAATGTGAGGAAGGCCAGATCTGGGAAGCGGCACAGTTCGCTGTCAATCACCATCTGGACAATCTCATTGCCCTGATTGACTGGAATGGACAGCAAATCGACGGACCGATGGAGGATGCAGCCGGCGAAGAGGCATTTCCACGAAAGTGGGCGGTCTATGGCTGGAAGGTACTGGTGGCGGACGGACATGATTTTGGCTCCATCCTGGAGGCGTTCGGTGAGGCGAGGGCCAATAGGGGGACGGGGCAGCCGACAGTCATCCTGTTCCGGACCGAAATGGGACAGGGAGTGGATTTCATGCAGGGAACCAATGAATGGCACGGCAAATCCCCTTCCGAAGTGGAATGTGAAATGGCATTGAGCCAGTTGGAAGAAACCATGGGAGATTATCCAGATGAAGAAATATACGAATAGAGGGCTGAAATTGACCCGTAGCGGCTTCGGGGACGGCTTGTTGGAAGCAGCTATAGAGAACGGACGTATCGTGGCTCTGACGGCAGATTTGAGGGATTCCCTTCACATGGATGCCTTTGCCGACCGATTTCCGGAGCGTTTTGTCGAATGTGGAATTGCCGAGTCCAATATGATTGGCGTGGCAGCCGGCCTGGCCATTGCCGGGAAGATTCCTTTTGCCGGCTCTTTCGCCGAATTCATATCTGGCCGTGTCTATGACCAGATCCGTCAGGAAATTGCATTGGGACAGGCCAATGTCAAGATAGCCGCCTCCCATGCCGGCCTTTCCGCAGGAGAGGACGGAGCGACCCACCAGGCGATGGAGGATGTGGCGCTGATGAGGGCACTGCCGGGAATGGTGGTGCTGAATCCGTGCGATTACACTCAGACCAAGGCGGCGACGTTGGCGGCTGCCCGGTATGACGGGCCAGTCTATCTCCGCTTCGGTCGTCCGGTCGTTCCGGATTTCACCCCAGAAGACCAGGAATTTGAGATTGGGAAGGCCCTCGTACTGGAAGAAGGGCGGGATGTGACCCTTCTGGCGACAGGACATCTGGTCTGGGAAGCGCTGGAGGCGTGCCGGATTCTCGAAGAAAAGGGCGTGGAGGCAGAAGTGATCGATGTTGCGACCATCAAGCCTCTGGACAAGCAGACCATTCTCTCGTCACTCAGAAAGACTGGTGCGGCCGTCGTGGCGGAAGAGCACAACCTCTCCGGAGGCTTGGGCGAACTGATTGCCGGTCTGGTCGTGCGGACCAATCCGGTGCCGATGGAGTTCGTGAATGGGGGAGATGCGTTCGGTCAGTCCGGAACGGCCGAAGAACTGATGAGCTGGGCAGGGTTGGATGCCGGCCATATCGTAAGGGCGGCCGAGAAGGTGATGAGCCGCCGGAAATAACAGGAAATCGCCAGAAATGACAGAAAATAATTGGATATAGAAAATGACTATTTGGGAAATCATAATGTTTGCGCTCGGACTGGCGATGGACGCCTTTGCCGTGTCGGTGGCGGCCGGTCTTTCCGTCGGCAGATTGAAATTCCGGCATTATATGCTTGCCGGCACCTGGTTCGGCGGCTTCCAGGGACTGATGCCGATTCTGGGCTATTTCATTGCCATCGGCTTCGCTTCCTTCATCAAGTCTGTGGACCATTGGATCGCCTTTGTCCTCTTGGGACTGATCGGTGTCGAAATGATCCTGAGCTCCTTCAAGAAGGAGGACACCTCGTCCAAGGCCGTCTATGACTTCACCGCCTGGAACATGTTTGTGCTGGCCTTGGCTACCAGCATCGATGCGCTGGCGGCAGGAATTTCATTCGCTTTTCTGGAAGTGGACATCTGGCTGGCGGCATTTGTCATAACGGCCGTCACATTCCTATTGTCTTGTCTGGGACTGCGGATCGGACACGTCTGTGGCGCACGGTACAAGTCCTGGGCAGGACTGCTGGGTGGAGTGATCCTCATCGCGACCGGTACCAAGATTCTGATCGAGCACCTGACGGAAATGTAGAAAGAAGGGTACAAAAAAAAGAGTCACTTGAAAAAGTGACTCTTAGAAAGTCGGGGTACTGTGACTCGAACACAGGACCCTCTGGTCCCAAACCAGATGCGCTAGCCAACTGCGCCACACCCCGATTATGTACCTTCAGGTTTTCCCCTCAAGTCCCTTACTTGTTTTAAGGGATTGCAAATATACGCCCGTTTTTTAATAAAACAAAATTTTTACGATAAATTTTCAAATAATTTTTATCTTTATGAAGTTTTGAACTAAAATTCAGGAGTCATGATCATAGAAGCAACAGGCATAGAAAAGTCTTTCGGCCCATTGAAGGTGCTGAAAGGAGTTGATTTTCAGGCAAATGAAGCGGAGGTAGTGTCCATCATGGGAGCCTCCGGAGCAGGCAAGTCCACTTTGCTCCAGATTCTGGGCACATTGTCCACCCCGGATAGCGGCCACCTGATCATTGACGGGGTAGATGTTCTCAAATTGGGCAGAAACGACCTTTCCGTCTTCCGCAACCGCAGAATCGGCTTCGTCTTCCAGTTCCATCATCTGCTTCCTGAATTCACTTCTCTGGAAAATGTCATGATTCCAGCCCTGATAGGTGGAGCGAAGGAGAAGGAGGCGCGTGCAGAAGCCCTTTCCTTGCTGCAGACCATGGGATTGGGAGAAAGAATCAGCCACAAGCCTTCCGAACTCTCCGGAGGTGAGCAGCAGCGTGTCGCCATCGCCCGTTCCCTGGTCAACCATCCTGCCGTACTTTTCGCAGACGAACCATCCGGCAATCTGGACAGTGTCACCAAGCAGGAAATCCACAATCTCTTCTTTGAACTGAGGGACAAGATGGGCCAGACCATCGTGATCGTCACGCACGATCCGCAGCTGGCCGCCATGTGCGACCGCTCCCTGTTCATGAAAGACGGACAATTCATCCAGCAGTGATATGAGCGTATTCCGTTTCAAGAAATTTGAAGTCACCAACGTCCGTTCGGCCATGAAAGTCAATACGGACGGAGTGCTGCTGGGCGCATCGGTATCTCTGGACCGTCTTCCCGAAGCGGAAACGTTGCAGGTGCTCGATGTCGGTACCGGCACCGGGATCATTGCGCTCATGCTGGCGCAACGCCTGTCTCAGCGCGGCTGTCCTGCCTTCCAGATAGAAGGAATTGACATCGACTCCGCTTCTGCGGAGGAGGCCGGAGAGAATTTCAGCCAATCCCCCTGGAAGGAGCACCTGAAAGCCCGACACATCGACCTGGGCGCCCTGTCCGAAGAAAGCGACGGGACCGCCGGCTGGGACCTCATTGTGTCCAACCCACCCTATTTCGACTGTTCGCTGAAAGCCCCCGAAATCCGCCGCAACACGGCCCGCCATACCGACAGCCTGTCCTATAAGGAGCTGATGGATTACTCTACGAGAAATCTTAATGTGGGTGGCTGTCTAGCCCTGATTCTGCCGTCCGATGTGGAAAAGCCGCTGCTCCGATACGGACGCATGTGCTCTTTGTTCCCGATCCGCATCCTGCGTGTCCGGACCACACCCCGGAAACTTCCTGCACGCATTGTCGTGGAATTCCTCAAAGGACAGAAAGACCTGTCCGCAGAACCCGTCCAGGAAGAACTGGTTTTGCAGGAAGGAGGAAACTACACCGAAGAGTACGTCCGTCTGGTGAAAGACTTCTATCTCTGGGCCTAGGTCTTATTTTTTCTTCTTGAAATTGAAATTGTTGAGGTTGACCGTCATCTTGACGAGCTGCTGCCAGTTCCAGTGATATCCGTCATAATGCTGTGCGGAAATGACGGAAAGGTTCAGCATGTCATTGAGATGATAGGTATAGTACAGGTCCACCCGGTCATAGACACCGGAACGGGTGCCGTAGAACTGGCTTCCCAGATAGAGGTCGGTCCCGTATTGCATTCCATTTCCGTCTTCAGACTCGAAGAAAGGTTGCAGGTTCTTTCCCAGATAGAGAAGGTTTCGGACACCGAAGCCCTTGTATTCAAAAGTGAGTTCTCCATTGAAACCGCCCGGACGGACATAGCCCGTTTCGGTTCTCCGGTCATTCTGGAAGGTTTGGATGTATCCGAACTTTCCGTTCAGTTTCATTTTGGCGAGAAGGAGTGAAGAAAGGTCCACGCCGATATAAGGAAAGAGCCATACATTGTCTACTACATTCAAGGCTTTCTTGCTGCATGCATAATGGTGCATCATGAAGGACACGGCAGGATAGAGATAGGGGAAATCTATATTCTGGTATTGCAGAAAGGCAGAAACGAGGAAACGTTCCCGGTTGTCCTCCTGTTGGAGTCCAGTCCAATTGGCGGTTGCTTCTGCTAACCAGCCGTGGTCGGTGTAGCTGATGAGTGCCCCTTCATGGACATTGTCAAAGAAGCGATATTCTCCCTGGAAAGCATACGGGTAATATCCTTTTCTGTTTTTGCTGGGGAAGGCTCCCGCATTGATGAATAGATGGTCCCCTGCATACTGGTAGTAAAGCAAGGCTTTTGCAGAATAGGAAGGGTTGATTTTACCGAAATGACGGTTGAAATCCATGCCGACATAGATGGAATGCCTTTCTTCAAATCCTAATCCTACTTTAGGTATGCAGTTCGCTCCGAAATGAGTTCCGGAAGGAATGTTCTGGCTTTGGCTATATTCTCTGTTGTCAAAACCGAATTTGAAGTCAACGTCCCATAACAGGTTTTGTCCTTGGAGTGATACTGGTAGCAAGAGACCGATAAAAAGGGAAAAGAAAGATAAGAGACTAGGTTTCATGTTGCAGATGATGTCAGGAAAAGGATAGCTGGACAGTTGAATTGAAGAAAGGAGGAAGATATTTTGACGTCTTCCTCCTTTTTATCAGTTATGCGCGCAAGATTATTCCTGGATAGCTGCGATGCCTGGAAGTGTCTTGCCTTCGATGGCCTCAAGCATGGCGCCTCCACCGGTTGAAACGTAGCTGACCTTGTTGGCATAACCCATTTTGGTAACAGCAGCGACAGAGTCACCACCACCTACAAGGGTGTACGCTCCCTTCTCGGTTGCCTGGGCAAGAGCCTCAGCGATCTGGAGAGTACCTTTGGCGAAGTTAGGGAACTCGAAGACACCGACTGGACCGTTCCAGAGAATGGTCTTGGAGTCCATAATGATCTTTTTCCAGTTGTCGATAGTTTCCTGAGCGGCATCCATGCCTTCCCAGCCTTCTGCGATGTGGTGAGTGTCGAACTCTTTGGTCTCAGCGTCATTGCTGAATTTCTGAGCGGCAACGGTTTTTACTGAAAGGGAAATGTTGACACCTTTCTTCTTTGCCTCCTCGAGAATCTCGAGTGCATCTGGAATGAGGTCATCCTCATGAAGAGAGCAGCCGATCTCGCCACCCTGAGCCTTGATGAAGGTGTAACCCATACCACCACCGATGATGAGGTTGTCCACTTTACCTACCAGGTTCTTCAAAACGGCCAGTTTGGAAGATACTTTGGAACCACCGATGATGGCGGTCAAAGGATGTTGGGCGTTTTTCAATACATTGTCGATTGCTTTGATTTCGCCTTCCATCAAGTAGCCGAACATCTTGTCGTCAGGGAAGTAAGAGGCGATGAGAGCGGTGGAAGCGTGAGAACGGTGAGCGGTACCGAATGCGTCGTTGATGTAGCAGTCAGCGTAAGAAGCGAGGTGCTTTACAAACTCTTTTTGGCTTTCTTTGACGGCTTTCTTGGCAGCTGCCTTTTCCTCGTCGCTTGCATCAGCGCCAAGTCCTCTTGGTTTGCCTTCCTCCTCAGCGTAGTATCTCAGGTTCTCGAGAAGAAGAACCTCACCTGGTTTGAGGGCGGCAGCCTGTGCGTCTGCTTTCATGCAGTCCTCAGCGAACTGAACTGGAACGCCGAGTTTCTCTGAGACGTGGTTGACGATATGTTTGAGTGAGAATTTCTCATCAAATCCTTTTGGTCTTCCAAGATGAGACATGATAATAAGTGCGCCGCCTTCCTGAAGAACTTTCTTCAAAGTAGGGAGAGCTGCTCTGATACGGGTGTCATCAGTAATTTCGAAGTTCTCGTTTAGTGGAACATTGAAATCTACTCTGACAATGGCTTTTTTGCCAGCAAAATCATAACTGTCAATGTGCTGTTGCATATCCATTAAAAATTAAAGTTTCATATACAGTTTATAGTATCGTACAAATGTAGTAATTTCCAATAAATTAACATAAGAAAAAATGCCTATATTTGCAGTCTCTTATCAATTAGAAAATTATGAGCATAGAATTCCCATCAGAAGCATGGAAAGATTACGAGATTGTCGATTCCGGCAATTTTGAGAAATTGGAAAGATTTGGCAATTTCTACCTGGCCCGTCCGGAGCCGAAGGCCATTTGGAACAAGACAATGTCCGAACACGAATGGAACCGTCTGATCCATACCAGGTTCCGTACAGGAGCCGGTTTCGGGAAAGCGGGTAAGGAAGACAGCGGTACTTGGGAGAAATTGAAGAAGATGGATGAGCAATGGTTTATCCGGTATCATTCTGAACAGGGACTTCAATTTAAGATGAGACTGGGGCTGACTTCCTTTAAACACGTGGGATTGTTCCCGGAACAGGCGCCGAACTGGGAATATATCTATCGTCAGACTCGTGATCTTTGTCAGAATGCTATGGAGAAGGGACTTCCTCGTCCGAAGATACTTAATCTTTTTGCTTATACGGGAGGGGCTTCTCTGGCTGCCAGAGCCGCCGGAGCAGATGTCACTCATTTGGATTCTGTCCGGCAGGTCATTACATGGGCCCGCGAAAATATGGAAGCCAGCCGTATGGATGGAATCCGTTGGGTTCTGGAAGATGCCATGAAGTTTGCCCGCAGAGAAGCGAAGAGAGGCAACCGATATCAGGGAATTATTCTGGACCCGCCTGCTTATGGACATGGACCGGATGGAGAGAAATGGAAACTTGACGAATGCTTGTTTGATATCCTCCGTCATGTTTCAGATATTCTGGAGCCGGAGAACAGTTTCATGGTGCTCAATCTCTATTCCAACGGTTATTCTTCCCTGCTGGGTGAGACCGTGGTCAAAGAAGCGTTCCAGCTGAGAGAGGTGGACCCTTCCTTGTATGAGATCGAGACCGGAGAACTCTGTTTGAAAGACCGCTGCGGCAAGGCGCTGCCGCTGAGCATCTTCGTCCGTCTCAAACGATAAACTGGATTGAACCCCGAAAGTCAGACAAAATACTTTCGGGGTTTTGTTATGCCAAGAAAGAAACACAACTATCAAGACCTCCTTCAAGTAC